>ENA-UOVV01000025-UOVV01000025.1-compost-metagenome-genome-assembly--contig:-NODE-25-length-257422-cov-35.855875_pt1 | contig 257422 bp, 239 predicted proteins | sample MGYA00238155_ERZ761577 | MGnify/ENA primary metagenome ERZ761577 (study PRJEB28898, sample SAMN06268775) | compost metagenome | isolation source: Emeryville, CA | place: USA:Emeryville, CA | collected...
CACCCCCGCGGGGTGGAGCAGCCCGGTAGCTCGTCAGGCTCATAACCTGAAGGTCGCAGGTTCAAATCCTGCCCCCGCAACCAAACCCTCCCTCTCATACATCAACAACCGCCCGAGGCAGCAGACGCCCAGGGCGGATTTGGCGTTTGGGGCGCCTGCGGAAGGGACACGACCCAATGGGTTTGTGTGGTGTCAGCCTACACGGTCTCCGGAGGCTGCCCCTTTGCCGCACTTCGCGCTTCCCCCCTGAGCGAGCATCATCCTTGGGCACGACGGCGATCGACGGCCGGCCGCAGGAGGGGAGGGGGCGAAGCACCATGTGGAACGAGCGCTACGACCGGCAGGAGTATCTCTTCGGCACAGAGCCCAATGCCTTCCTGGCGTCCTGCGCCGACTTGCTGGTGCCGGGGCAGTCCGCCCTGGCGGTGGCGGACGGCGAGGGCCGCAACTCCGTCTGGCTGGCCTCGCGCGGGCTCGCGGTGACGGCCTTCGACGCCTCCACCGTCGGGCTGGAGAAGGCGCGCCGGCTGGCGGACCAGCGCCAGGTGACGGTCGACTACTGCGAGGCGGCGGTGGAGGACTGGGACTGGACGCCGGCGCACTTCGACGTGGTCGCCGCCATCTTCATCCAGTTCGCCGGGCCGGACCTGCGCAGCCGGATCTTCGCCGGCATGAAGCGCACGGTGAAACCCGGCGGCCTGATCCTGATGCAGGGCTACCGCCCCGAGCAGCTCGCCTACGGCACAGGCGGTCCGAAGGAGCCGGAGAACCTCTACACGCGGGCGCTGCTCGAGGAGGCCTTCGCCGACTTCGAGATCCTGCGCCTGGAGGAGCACGACAGCGAGGTCCGGGAGGGGCCGGGCCACGCCGGCCTGTCGGCGCTGATCGACCTCGTCGCCCGCAGGCCCCGGTGAGGCCGGGCGGCGGTGTCCCAACCGCCACCCCTGGCTCCGTGAAGGGGCCGCCAGCACCAACAGACGGCCCTATACGAGGGTATAGTTCCTGAAGGCCGCCGGAAGCCCCTAGGTTCCTGTCGACAGGTCGCCCGGACCCGAAGCCCGGACCCGCGCGGTGCCTGCCTTCCGCAGCGACAAGGAGAGCTCCGATGAGCGACGGCTTCGTGACGACCCGGGACGGGACCCGCATCTTCTACAAGGACTGGGGGCAGGGACAGCCCATCGTCTTCCACCACGGCTGGCCGCTCAGTGCCGACGACTGGGACGCCCAGCTGCTCTTCTTCCTGGAGAGGGGGTATCGGGTGATCGCCCACGACCGCCGCGGCCACGGCCGGTCCAGCCAGACCGAGACGGGCAACGAGATGAACACCTACGCCGCCGACGTCGCGGCGCTGGCGGCCCACCTCGACCTGAAGGACGCCGTGCATGTCGGCCATTCGACCGGCGGCGGCGAGGTCGCCCGCTACGTCGCCCGCCACGGCAACGGGCGCGTCGCCAAGGCGGTGCTGATCGGCGCCGTGCCGCCGATCATGCTCAAGACCGAGAAGAATCCCGGCGGCCTGCCGAAGGAGGTCTTCGACGGCTTCCGCAAGGCGCTGGCCGACAACCGGGCCCAGTTCTTCCTCGACGTGCCGAGCGGCCCCTTCTACGGCTTCAACCGGCCGGGTGCCCAGGTTTCCGAAGGCGTCATCCGCAACTGGTGGCGCCAGGGCATGATGGGCGGCACCAAGGCCCACTACGACTGCATCGCCGCCTTCTCCGAGACCGACTTCACCGAGGACCTGACCCTGATCGACGTGCCGACCCTGGTGATGCACGGCGAGGACGACCAGATCGTGCCGATCGCCGATTCGGCGCTGCTGTCCATCAAGCTGCTCAAGCAGGGCACGCTGAAGACCTATCCGGGCCTGCCCCACGGCATGGCGACGACCCACGCGGATGTCGTCAACGCCGACCTGCTGGCCTTCATCCAGGGCTGACCGGCCGTCGGCGCCGGCAGAGTTCCTTCCGGTCCGTGCCCGCCGTCGACCGGCCGGCCATCCCCCCTGAACGACCTCGGCCGAGGCTCCTCTCGGCGCGGGGCCGTCAGACCTGGCCGGCGGCGGTCGGCGGCGACGCCGAGGCCGCATAGCGCTTCGGCGAGAGGCCGTGACGCCGCTTGAAGGCGTTGCCGAAGGCGCTCTCGGAGGCGTAGCCCACCCGCTCGGCGACCTGAGCCACCCTGTCCCCCCGGCGCAGGGCCGCCCGCGCCACCTGCATGCGCCAGTCGGCGACGTAGGCGAGCGGCGGCACTCCGGCCGCTCGCCGGAAGGCCGCCGCGAAGGCCGAGCGCGACATGCCGGCGGCCTGCGCCAGGTCCTCCACCGTCCAGGGCCGCGAGATGTCGCCGTGGACGGCGTTCAGGGCGGCGCCGAGCCAGCCGGCCGCCGCCCGGCCGTGGCGGGCGATGTAGGCGCGCAAGGCCTGCACCAGCAGCACCTCGGCGAGGCGCCGGGTCACCAGTGTGTTGCCGGCCTCGGCGCGCCGGCTTTCCCCGTCAAGAATCTCCAGGATCCACCGCAGCGTCGACGGCGCGGCCGGGGCCGCGGCGATCCGCAGGAAGCCGGGCAGGCCGTCCAGCAGCAGCGGCGCGTGCTCCGGGTCGAAGACGAAGCTGCCGGCCAGCATGGCGGTGTCGGCGCCACCGTGGCGGGCGACTTCCGCACGGCCCCAGTCGAACAGCGCCAGCCCGTCGGCCGGCGGGATCTCCCGGTCGTTGGCCAGGACGTAGGGCGGCGCATTGGCCAGCAGGAAGGTGTCCCCCTCGCGCAGAGCCTGCGGCTCGCCGCCCTCCGGCAGAATCCAGCAGGCGCCACGCAGCACCGCGACGAACTTCAGCGCCGGCTTGGCGGGAAAGCGCAGGGCCCAGCGGCCACCAGCTTCGAAGCGGGTACATCGGGCGGTGCGGACGGCGACGAGGCCGATGACGTCGGACAGAGCATCTGCCATCTTTGGACGATCCCGCCGATTTCGTGGACGACTCCGCATAGATCATCCGGCCGCCTTCGGCAAACCTCGGGCCATCGCCACCCAGGGGAAGGACGAAGATGTCGGGGATCGAAGGAAAGGTGGTCGCGGTCACCGGGGCCAGCAGCGGCATAGGCCGGGCCACGGCGCTGCGGCTTGCGCGTTCAGGCGCCAGGCTGGTGGTCGGGGCGCGGCGGGGCGACCGGCTGCGAAGCCTGGCCGAGGAGATCGCCGCGTTCGGGGGCGAGGCGGTTCCCGTCACCATGGACGTGCGCAGGAAGGCCGACCTGGACGCGTTGGTGTCGGCCGCCACGGACCGCTACGGACGGCTGGACGTCCTGGTCGGCAATGCCGGGATCGGTCCCATCTCGCCCCTGGACGATCTGCGGGTCGACGACTGGGAGGCGATGATCGACGTCAACCTCAAGGGCTTCCTCTACGGGATCGCCGCCGCGCTTCCCGTCTTCCGGCGGCAGGGGCGCGGGCACTTCGTCACCGTCATCTCCACCGCGGGCCTGAAGATCGTGCCAACCATGGCGGTCTATGCCGGGACCAAGAACGCCGTGCGCACCATCTGCGAGGGTCTGCGGCAGGAGGCGGGCGGGACCCTGCGGGTGACCGGGGTCTCACCGGGCTTCGTCGACACCGACTTCGGCAGCGCAGCGCCCGATGCGGGGATCATGGCGGCGCTCCTCGCCCAGCGGGACGCCATCGCCATCCCGCCCGATGCCATCGCCCGGGCGATCGCCTTCGCCATCGAGCAGCCCGACGACGTCGATGTCGGCGACATCGTGGTCCGGCCGACCGCGCAGACCTGACGGCCCGCGCGCCCCGTCCTCAGTCCAGGCGGCGGGCGAGGCCCTCGTAGAGCTTGCGGATCGGCGGCGGGCCGATGAACTCGCCGTCGCGGACGAGCTGCAGGTCGCCCAGCCAGAAGGACTGGTCGAGCACGATGCCGTCGGGGTGGTTCTCGCCGCCGCCCGGCTCCCACCAGGGCAGGCCCATGCCGATGGCGTTGGTGCCGGGCACCCGGATGTCCTCGATGAAGCAGCGCCCGCTCAGCATCGTCCCGGGATGGAAGCCGGTGGTGAAGTGGATGAAGTAGCCGTAGTCGCCGTCGGCGCTCGCCCGGCGCAGGGCCCGGTCGAAGCTCGGCCGGTCCTCGGTGCCGCCGCCGCCGAAGCTCCTGATCTTGCCGTCGGCCTCGATCGAGATCGGCCGGCGCAGCAGGCGGAAGTACTCGTCGAACAGTGCCTGGATGACGATCCGGCCGCGCACGCTCTCCTTCACCGGATAGACGCTCTGGGTGCCGGGGACCGTGTGCAGGCCGGGCCGGTTGCTGACCCGCTGCCGCACGGTCTTTAGCTCGCCCACGGTGAAGCTGACGTCCGTGCCGGCCGGACAGGTGAAGCGGGCCGTCTCCCCCGCGGCGCCGGCGAAGAGCTCCGCCATCGCCACGTTGAACTCCATCATCGTGTCGAAGTCGACGCAGCCGTAGAGCCGCTCGAAGCTGTCGGCGTAGGGGATGGCGATCAGGCCGTAGCGGCAGCGGCCGGCGGCCATCGCCGCCGCGTTGGCGCCGGAGCCGGCATGGTAGGGGAAACAGAAGTCGAGCCAGACGTCGCTCTCGACCGCGGCCGCCTTCAGGGAATCCGGCACGAAGGGATCCGACAGGCCGCCCTGGAAGGGCAGCTGCTCGCCGATCGCCAGCAGCAGCTTGCCGCCCGCCGCGGAGACGGCGGCGGCCACGGCCTGCAGCAGCGGCTGCTCCGTTTTGCTGTCCGCCGTCACCAGGACGCTGTCTCCCGGCTGGACCGCGAACTGCCCGCGAACGAGCGCATCCGCGGCGCGGGCGAGGCGGGAGCCGATGAAAGTGGACATGGGGCGAGCGTCTCCGGCTGGGTGGGGCGGCTATTCGGCAGCCGTGGCCGTCGGACGGTCCAGCTCCTGCGGGGCCGGATCCTGCGGCCCGAAGATACGCGTGATGTTGTGCCGGATATAGTGCTGCACGCCCTTCTCCAGACGGGACATGCGCCCCGGCTCGAAATAGCGCGCCTTGGAGGCGTTCTGCAGCGACTCCACCATGGCGAAGTCCTCGCCGAGGATGCGGTCGCTCATCACCTTGAACCGCTCGACGATGTCGTCGAAGTCGTCCCGCTGGACGATGTGCTGCGGGAAGAGGATGAACTGCTTCATGACCATCGTCTTCACGTCGACCGGCCAGGAGCTGTAGAGCATCACGTAGTCGGGCCGGACGAAGAAGTTGATGTTCGGGTTGAGCACCCCGGTCTGGGAGAAGCGGGGCGGCTTGTCCTTCAGGGTGACGATCGGCTCGACGAAGACCTCGCCCGACTGGGTGTGGGAGCCGGCGTCGTACTCGTTGATGAAGACGCGGCCCTCGCGGCGCAGCTCGTAGGGCAGATCGGTCGTCTTCATGAAGCGGCCGATGGTGTTCCGGTGCAGCACGCCGATGTGGTAGAAGTCGATGAAGTTCTCCACCATCAGCTTCCAGTTGCACTGCAGCGGAACGTCCCGCTGCAGGCCCAGATGCAGGTCGCCCATGCCGATGTAGCCGAACTTCTCCTTGAAGTCGGCGATGAAGAGGTCGAAGGGCTCCGCCTCCTGGTTCAGCGAGACGAAGATCCAGCCGTCCCAGGTCGCCACAGGCAGCTTCGGCAGGCTGCAGTTCCGCCGGTCGAACCCGGCGGTGTCGCGCATGTAGGAGGCGCCCTGCAGCTGGCCGTCGAGGCTGTAGAGCCAGCCGTGGTAGGGGCACTCGAACTCGCTCAGCTTGCCGCGGCCGCTCGCCACCTCGACGCCGCGGTGCAGGCAGGTGTTCGAGTAGGCCGCGATCGTGCCGTCCGTCCTGCGGCAGACGAGGATGGGCTCGTCCACCACGCGGAAGGTCATGTAGCTGCCGGCCTCGGGGATCTCCTCGACCCGCCCCAGGCACAGCCAGTCGTGGCGGAAGATCCGCTCCTTCTCGAGCTCCAGGATCCGCTCGTCGTGATAGAGGGCGCCCGGCGGGTGGCTCGCCTCGGTCACCGGCAGGAACGCCCGGGAGAAGTCCAGCCCCTCGGGGCGCTCGATCTGGTCTCCACCCATTTTCCGTCGAAGCTCCTCGCTGTCGCCCGGCCCGCGCGCCGGCCAGACTGGCCGGCGCCGCAGGAAACCGCGGCGGGTCTCGACGGCGGCCGCGCGCCGCCGTCTCTTCTTGGTCGATCTAGAGAGAGTGGCGGCGCCGAAAAGCTTCGGTCAAATTGATAGTGGCGATGCGAATATCGATTTTGGAGATGCCATGCCGGCGCTGTCGAAGCAGATCAACTGGAACCTCCTGCACACCTTCGTGGTGATCGCGGAGGCCGAGAGCGTCTCCCGGGCCGCCCACCAGCTCGGGCGGGGGCAGCCTGCGGTCAGCGCGGCGCTGCGCAAGCTGGAGGAGCAGCTCGGCTGCCGGCTCGCCGAACGCGGCCCGACCGCCTTCACCCTGACCGACGCCGGCCGCATCGTCTATCGGGAGGCCCGGGAAATCTGCGGCTCCATCGACCGCGTCTCCACACTGGTGACGGACCTCAGCGGCGAGCTCACCGGCAGCGTCAACCTGACCATCGCCAGCCACATGACCAGCCCGCTGATCGACCGGGCCTTCGCCGAGTTCCACCGGCTGCATCCCAAGGCGACCTTCTCGACCCTCGTCATGAACAGCCCGGAGATCATGAAGCAGATGGCCGAGAGCCTGATCTACTTCGGGATCGGACCGGTCTCCACCCTGCGGCCCGAATTCGAGTACTTCCACATCTTCAAGGAGCACTGCGGCTTCTATTGCGGCCCCACCCACCGCCTGTTCGGCGTGAAGGGTCTGACCCTGGCCGACCTGGAAAACGAGCGGGCGATCACCTACCGCAACGCCATCTTCTCGGACGTGCTGCAGTCGATCACCGACATGCGCCATCAGGCCCGCTTCGCCGACCCATTCGTCGGCGTCTCCAGCCACATGGAAGAGGTCCGCCGGATGATCGTCGCGGGGCTGGGCATCGGCCCCATCCCGGTGCACGTGGCCCAGCGCGACGTGCGCGACGGCTTCCTCTGGCGGCTGCCGCCCTACAAGGACGTCATGCCCATCAACATCTACCTCATCACCAACCCGCGGGTGAGGCCGAGCCGCTCGGAGCAGGCCTTCATCGACGTCCTGAAGGGAATCGTCGAGGCGACCCCCTACGAGCAGCGGGTCTATCCCCTGCCTGAACAGCTGCTCTGAGGGTGGCACCAGCCGTCGGCTGGATCACTCAAAACGATCCTGACATCGAAATTATCAATTTGATTTATACAGACGAGGGCCGCTGAAAATAGGTCGAGAAGGGGGCGGGACCAGCCCCTCGAAGAGAAACAGGCGGGGCGACCCGCCAGGGCGGGTGGCGAAGCGCATTGCGTCGCTGGGAGATCGAATGGTGAAGAGCCCCGTGGTCGGGAGCGACCGCTCGACGGCCCGTTCCGTTTCCTGTCCGCATGCGCCCCAGGCCGGCGCCGCCCGTCCGGGCGGGGCTCCGGTTCCCTCGTGGCTGCCTGCCTGCGGCGGGAGCCTTCCACGGAGATCGGCATGTATCGTATGGACGGCAGTCCACTAGACCCCCGGGCAGCCGCCCAGCCGGGGCTGGCCCGGCGAGTCGGGGGCTTCCTGCATGCGGTGTTCCTGTCGAGCGGCATCCTGCCGCTCGTCCTGCTCCTCTCGATCATCGGCTTCGGCCTCGCCGAGCCGCGTTTCCTGCACTACGAGAACCTCTTCAACGTCGCCCGCCATGCAACCTACCTGATCATCGTCTCGATGGGGCAGATGCTGACCCTGCTGGTGCGCGGCATCGACATGTCGGTGGGCTCGACCGTCGCCTTCGTCAGCGTGGTCACCGCCCTGGTGATGTCCAGCGTCGCCGGCGGCGATCCGGCGATGGCGGGTGTGGCGATCGCCGCGGGCATGGTTGCCGGGCTGGCTGCCGGCGCCTGCGTGGGGGCGATCAACGGCGTCGGCATCACGATCTTCAAGGTCAATCCCTTCATCATGACGGTGGGGATGCTGTCGGTCCTGACCGGCGCGGCCCTCAAGCTGTCGGACGGCATGCCGGTCTACGGCATGCCCACCGAGTTCGCCCGGACCTTCGCCTATTGGGCGCCGCTGGACATTCCCGCCCCGGCGCTCTTCGCCGCCGCCCTCTTCGGCCTGATGGTCTACGTGCTCTACGGCACCCCGCTCGGCCGGCGCATCTACGCCATCGGCGGCAACAGCCTGTCCAGCCGGCTGGCCGGCATCAACGTCACCGCCTACACGATCCTGACCTACGTGCTCTGCTCGACCATCGTCGCCTTCGGCAGCATTCTGCTGACGGCACGGGTCAACACCGGCGAGGCGACGCTGGGCGCCACGCTGCTGGTCGAGTCGATCACCGCGGTGGTGATCGGCGGCGTGTCCTTCTTCGGCGGCATCGGCCGGGTGGGCAACGTGGTCCTCGGCGCCGTCTTCGTCACCCTGATGACCAACGGCATGAACATGCTGCGGGTGGACAGCTACGTGCAGCAGATCGTCCTCGGCTGCCTGCTGATCCTGGCGGTCATCGTCGACCAGTTCCGCATCAAGCTGATGCGTCAGGAGAGGTACGACTGACCATGGAAGCCGCTCTCCAGCCGGCGCACGGCGCCGTCCCGCCGCGGGTGCCCGGCGCGCCGCTGCTCACCGCGACCAACATCGTCAAGACCTTCGGCGGGAACCGGGCGCTCAAGGGCGTCTCGCTCGAGGTCCGGGAGAACGAGATCATGGCGCTGGTCGGCGACAACGGCGCCGGCAAGTCGACCCTGGTGAAGATCCTCTCGGGGGCGGAGACCCACGACGAGGGGGTGATCAAGGTGTCCGGCCGGCCGGTGACGCTGGCGACGCCGAACGACGCCCACGAGCACGGGATCGCCACCCTGTTCCAGCATCTGGGGCTGGTCGACTGCTTCAACGTCCCGCAGAACGTCTTTCTCGGGCGCGAGCTGTCGAGCCGCTGGCTGGGCGTCTTCCCCTACCTGCAGCATCGCGAGATGAGCCGGCGGACGGCGGAACTGATGAAGCGCCTCGACATCCGCCTGCCGGACCTGAACCGGCCCGTCAGCACCATGTCGGGCGGCCAGCGCCAGGCGGTGGCCATCAGCCGGCTGCTGCTCGGCAACGTCAAGCTGATCATCATGGACGAGCCGATGGCGGCTCTCGGGGTCGACGAGGGCCGCAAGGTCCTCGACCTGATCGCCCAGCTCGCCGGGCGCGGCATCTCCTTCCTGATCATCAGCCACAACATGGAGCACGTGATGAGCGTCTCCGACCGGATCGCCGTGCTGAAGAACGGCAGCCTGGTGGGCGTGGTCCGCACCGAGGAGACCACGCGGGCCGAGATCACCTCGATGATCGTGCACGGCCGGCACTGAGCGGGCCGCGCCACCCCACCGATCGAGACGGCGAGGGCCGGCGACGGCTCCGCAGTGCACAGACGACCCCAACGAACAGAGGAGGCGGATCATGAACAGGGTTATGGGACGGATCATGCTGGCGGCGGCACTGGCGGTGCCGGCGGCGGCCGCGGGGACGATGGCCTGGGGAACGGCGGCCCGGGCCGCGGCCGACGACTGGGAGGCGCCGCTGCTGGTCGACCAGGACAATGCGCACGAGGTCTACAAGCCGCTGCCGGCCGGCGCCGTCGCGGGCAAGGGCTATCACCTCTGCGTCGCGCTGCCCCACATGAAGGACGCCTACTACATCGCCAAGGACTATGGCCTGGTCCGCGAGGCGAAGCGCCAGGGCATCGCGGTCAGCGTGATGGCGGCCGGCGGCTACAACAACCTCTCCCAGCAGATCCAGCAGATCGAGGACTGCGTGGCGCGCGGCGGCGACGCCGTGCTGGTCAACGCCGTCTCCAAGTCGGGCCTGAACGGCCTGATCGAGGAGCTGCACGCCAAGGGGATCCCGGTGCTCGACATGGGCAACGGCCTGGACTCGCCGCTGGTGGCTGCTGCGGCGCGCGCCAAGTACTACCAGGCGGGTGCCAAGGCCGGCAGCTACCTGGCGGAGAAGCACCCGGCCGGCTCCGGCAAGGTCAACCTGATCTGGCTGGCCGGCCCGGCCGGCTCCCAGTGGGTCGAGGACGCCGTGCGCGGCATGAAGGAGGCCATCGCCGGCTCCGACGTCAACCTGCTGCAGGTGATCTACGGCGACACCGGCAAGGGCGTGCAGATGAAGCTCATCGAGGACGCCATGCAGGCCTATGCCGACGTCGACGTCATCGGCGGCAATGCCCCGGCGATCGAGGGCGCCATGGAGATCTTCAAGATGCGCGGCGTGAAGGGGCCGGACCTGATCGCCTTCTACGTGACCCCTGCCATCGAGCAGGCGGTGCGCGACGGTGCGGTGACCGCCGCGGTCGGCGACTACAACGTCATCGGCTCGCGCATCAGCGTCGACCAGGCCCTGCGCATCCTGGAGAACAAGCTGGAGGTGCCGGTGGCGAACCGCCAGTTCTTCGTGGTCGACGCCGACAACGTGAACTCCTACGACCAGTCCGTCCTGCTGGCCCCGAAGGGCTTCGAGCCGGTCTTCGAGATCGAGCCCGGCTCCTGACCTCCTGAACGCCGATGCTGCCTGCCGCGGCTACCGCGGCAGGCAGCGGACGGCGGAGAAGCCGGAAGCAGCTCTACCGCCGCTCCATTGGGGTCACCTTTTAGGCCGCTCCGGCGCGGTCGCAGGTCGTCCATTCGCCGACCTATTGGCCGCGCTCGAAGTGCCTCGAGCGCAGCCGCGGCCGTCCTTGCGGAACCGTTCCCAGTAGCCGGCCGGCAGGCCGTCGGCCAGCTGGCCTCTGACCCAGAGGCTGCCGTCCCTGTGGCGCTTCTCGAAGGGCGTGATCGTCGGCATCACCCCTCTTCGCCGGCGCTGCAGGTTTCGCCTGCCGCCCTTACCGCGGCAGGTAGTGGACGGCGGAGAAGCCGCCGTCGATGGGGATGACGGCGCCGGCCATGAAGGAGGCCTCCTCGGAGGCGAGGAAGGCGACCAGGGGCGCCACCTCCTCCGGCCGGCCGACCCGGCCGAGCGGGGTGGTGTCGATCATGGCGTGCTTGTACCAGGCGTCCTCGCGGATGCGCCGGCCGGTCATGCCGGTATCGATGCAGCCCGGCGCGATGGCGTTCACCAGGATGCCGTGGGGCGCGTAGTCCGCCGCCATCTGGCGGGTGAGCTGCATGACGCCGGCCTTGGTCGCGCCGTAGACGGCGCTGCCGGGAAAGCCGCTGAGCCCGAAGACCGAGCCCACGTTGACGATCCGCCCGCCCGGCCGCGGCAGCAGCCGCAGGGCCTCGCGGGTCAGCCGCAGCACGGCGCGCAGGTTGATCGCCAGGAAGCGGTCGATCGCCTCGTCGTCGCTCTCGCCGATCGGCTGGGAGCCGCCGACGCCGGCGTTGTTGACCAGGATGTCGAGCCGCCCGAAGCGCTCCCGGCAGGTCTCGACGATCCGCGCCGGCGCCGCGTCGTCGGCCACGTCCTGGGCCAGCACCTCGATGGTTCCCCCGCCCAGGCCGGCCAGCGCCTCGGCCTGCCTGTCGACCGCCAGCACCTGCGCCCCTTCGGCGGCGAAGCGCTCCGCCACCGCGCGGCCGATGCCGCTGGCCGCCCCCGTCACAATCGCCGCCTTGCCTGCGAACCGCACCGTCCGTCTCTCCCCTCGGCTGAATCTACATCTGTTCGGCGGCGCAGCGCGCCACCTGCTCGCCGGTCGCGAACCACACGCCCGGAAAGCCCTGGATGAACTGGATGAAGCGGCGCAGCAGCGCGATCCGGTTGGGCTGGCCGATGAACTGCGGGTGCATCACCAGGTCGAGCAGGCCGCCCCAGCGGTAGATCTCGCGGAACTCCTCCTGCCACAGCTCCAGGATCTGGGACGGCGGCAGGATGGTGCGCGGCGTCTTGATCGAGAAGAGGGTGAAGGGCGCGTCGTCGGTGCGCCAGTGCCAGGGCAGCTCGATGGGCCCCGGCGCGCCGCCCTCCAGCCGGTGCCGGTAGGGCGTCAGCGAGTCCATGAAGGAGCTGTCGTAGAGGAAGCCGCGGTCGTGCAGCAGCTGGATCATCGCCGGGCTGGTCTCGCCGGCCGGCGAGCGATAGCCGACCGGCTTCACCCCCAGCACCCGCTGCAGGGCCTCCAGGCCGCGGTCCAGCGCCTCGATCTCGCCCGCGCGGTCGTCCGGCTGGATCCATTCGTGCAGGTAGCCGTGGTGGCCGATCTCGTGGCCGCGGGCCAGCATGGCCTCGCAGCGCGGGGCGTGCCGTTCGGCGGTCCAGCCCGGTACGTAGAAGCTCGCCTTCAGGCCGAAGTCGTCGAGCAGCTCCAGGATCTTCGGCACGCCCACCCGCGCGCCGTAGAGGCCGGAGGAGAGCAGGCCGGGACGCTTGGCGTTCTCCGGATCGCGGGCGAGCCACAGGGTCTCGGCGTCGAAGTCGAAGGTCAGCATCACCGCGCAGCGGGCGCCGTCCGGCCAGGTGATCGGCGGCGGGTCGTCGGTCTGGAGCAGGTAGGGCACGTCCATCGCGAGTTACTCCGGAGGCTGTCGGGACTGCAGGATGCCGAGGCCGGCCAGCAGGGTCGCGGCCAGCGAAACGGCGAGCAGGCAGAGCAGGGCGATGCGCAGGCTGCCGGTGGCGTAGAGGCCGGCGGCGACCACCGGCGGGCCGGCGAAGACGCCCAGGTAGTTGAAGATCATCACCGTCGAGGTGCCGGCGCCGACCTCGTTCTTCGGCAGGCCGCGGGCCATCGCCGCGATGGTCAGGCCGCCCCAGCCCGCGGCGGTGGCACCCAGCACCAGGCTGGTGGCCGCCAGGGCGACGAAAGGCCAGTCCGGCTGCATCGCGGCGAAGAGGCAGATGGCGGCGCTCATCGAGAGGCCGATCAGGGCCAGGACCTTCTCGTACGAGCCGAGCCGGTCGGCCAGGTCGCCCCAGGCGAGACGGCCGCCCACGGCCCCCAGCTGGGCGATGGCCGCCGCCCAGCCGGCCTGCTCGAGGCTGGCGCCGGCGAGCTGGCTGGCGACGAAGGGCACGTAGGCGTTCACCGTCGCCAGCAGGGCCGAGAAGAGGAAGGAGATGGCGATCAGCCGGCGCAGCCGACGCTGCCGCAGGCCGATCGCCAGCATGTTCAGCACCTGTGGCAGCCGCCGCGCCGGCTGTTCCAGGGTGGCGTCCAGGCGGCCCGAGAAGCGCCAGCCCAGCAGGGCGACCACAAGGACGAGTCCGGCGAGGATCGGCAGGGTCGGCTGCCATCCCACCGTGAGGACCAGAGGCGGGATGATCACCCCGGCCAGCAGCACGCCGAGCGGCGCCCCCGTCTGGCGCAGGGAAAAGAGGAAGTTCACCCGCTTGCCGCCGATGTAGGGCAGCAGCATCAGCGAGGAGGCGGGCGTCGTCGGGCCGTAGCCGAGGCCGATTCCGAGGGCGGTCAACAGGACGAAGGGCAGGGTGCCCGGTACCAGGGCCAGGATCGAGGCGGCGGCGAGCAGGACGCACAGCAGGCTGCCACGGGCGATCCCGACGTAGCCGAAGCCGGCCTGGCAGAGGGTCGTCGCGACCACGGCGCCGGCATAGAAGACCATCGAGTAGAGGCCGGCGGACTCGCCGGTCAGCTGGCCGTCTCCCGCCAGCGCCGGCAGCAGGACGGGAAAGGCCGCGCCGAGCATCGACACGGCGACCTGATGGCTGAGGCTGTAGACGACGACGGGGCCCGGCGCCGGCGGGGCCGGCCGGCCGGCCGCGATGCCGTCCGCGGAGGGAAGCGCGCTGCTGTCAGGCACGGAAGGTGGCGTCGTCTCCGGCGGCCCGGACCTCCTGGGGACCGACGGCCGCGCCGCCGAAGAGGCGCAGGATCTGCACCAGGCAGATGATCACCACCAGGACGAAGGAGATCGGCAGGATGAAGCGCGCCGGCCAGATCACGATCTGGGCGAAGCCCATCATGGTCTCGTTGGTCGAGTAGGCGTTCAGCGCGTCCTGCCAGGAGCGCCAGGTGAAGACCGCGAAGAAGCCGCCGGAGAACAGCCAGCCGAGCAGCAGCAGCAGCCGCTGCCCCAACGGCGGCAGGGCCCGGTAGAGGATCTCGACGTTGATGTGCTCGTCCCGCCGTTCGATCCAGGCGAGCGGCAGGCAGACGGCGCCGACCATGTAGTAGAAGGCGACGATCTCGGTGGTGCCCTGGATGCCCTGCGCGATGAAGCTGCGCATGACGACGTCCACGGTCACGTGCAGGGCCATCAGCACGATCGCCGCGCAGCCGATCCACAGCAGGATTCCGGCTGCCGACTTCGCGATGCTGTCCAGACGGCTCATGGCGGATCCTCCGCGCTGCTGTTGACCATTGTACCGACGATGCGCGCCCGATGACTTCGCGGGGCGGCCGCCTGCTATCCTAGACCAGGGATCGAGGGGCGAGGCAACTCTGCGCCCTGTTGAAATTCTGCTCAATGAGTTTCATCCTGCGCGCAGCTTTCAATCGCGTCCGAAGGGGGATGGCAAGCGGATGGTGGATGTGCAGGGCCCAGGGCTGATGGATCCGATCGACGTGCGGTCGGTGAGCTTCCGCAACCGCGTCGTCATCTCGCCCATGCAGCAGTACAACGGGACCCGTGAGGGCTATCCGACGGCGTGGCACACGCTGCACCTGCCACGCTTCGCCATGGGCGGAGCCGGGATGGTGGTGACCGAGGCGCTGGCGGTGACGCAGGACTCCCGCCTGACCTGGGCGGACCTGGGGCTGTGGGAGGACGGGCAGATCGAGCCGCTCGCCCGTCTGGTCGAGGCGATCGAGGGCTTCGGCGCCGTCGCCTGCGCGCAGCTCAATCATGCCGGCCGCAAGGCCAGCGTGCAGCGGCCGTGGCACGGCTTCGAGCCGCTCAGCCAGGCGGACGCCGATGCGCGGGGCGAGGCCCCCTGGCAGACCGTCTCGGCCTCGGCCCTGCCGGCCAACCCCGGCTGGCCCACCCCGCAGGCGCTGGACAAGGCCGGGATCCAACGGACCCTCGACGCCTTCGCGGCTGCCGCCGGCCGGGCCCGGAAGGCGGGCTTCCGGGCGCTCAACATCCACGGCGCCCACGGCTACCTGATCCACGCCTTCCTGTCGCCGCTGTCCAACCAGCGGGAGGACGACTATGGCGGCAGTCTCGAGAACAGGATGCGCTATGCCCTGGAGGTCGCCGACGCCGTGCGCTCGGAATGGCCGGCGGACTACCCCCTGATCTACCGCCTGTCCTGCATCGACGATACCGAGGGCGGCTGGACCATCGAGGACAGCGTGGCCCTGGCCAAGGCGTTCCGGCAGCACGGCGTCGACGTGGTCGACTGCTCCTCGGGCGGTCTGCAGCGGCGGACGACGACCATGGTGATCCCGCGCTACGAGGGCTACCAGGTCCCCTTCGCCGAGCAGATCAAGCGGGAGAGCGGGATCCTGACCATGGCGGTCGGCCTGATCCGCGACCCCCACTATGCCGACTCGGTCGTGCGCAGCGGCCGTGCCGATTTCGTGGCGATCGGCCGCGAGGCGCTCTACAACCCGCACTGGCCGGCACAGGCGGCGGTCGCCCTGCAGGGCGCCGAAGCCTTCGAGGCCTGGCCCCCGGCCTACGGCTGGTGGCTCAAGGTCCGCAGCCGCACGCTGGCGGTCTCGACCGCCGACAAGGGGTGATCTTTTCCGGTTCACAGAAGCAACGGGGAGACTTGACGAAATGATCAGCAAGACCCGGAGGACCGCCGCCCTGGCGCTCTCCATCGGCCTCGCGACCGCCGCTCCGGCGCTCGCCGAGGAGTACGTGGCGAACAACTTCCTCGACCAGAACCATCCCTTCTCCGTCTACGACTACACGGAGTGGGCGAAGAACGTCGGCGAGGCGACCAACGGCGACATCACCTTCAAGGTGTTCCTCGGCGGCTCGCTCATCCCGGCCCGCTCGACCCTGCAGGGCATCCGCGACGGCCTGGCCACGGTCGCCTACCACGCCGGCACCTACACCCCGTCGGAGCTGCCGGTCACGAACGTGCTGGCGGACCTGTCGCTCGTGAACTCCGACATCTACGTGTCGATGGCGGCGAGCACCGAGGTGTCCTTCCACAACCCGGACATCCAGGCGGAGTACAAGAAGGTCGGCGTGGTCTATGGCGGCGGCTACTCGACGTCGCCCTATCTCCTGCTGTGCCGGACGAAGATCGAGACCCTCGACGACATTCAGGGCAAGCGCCTGCGCATGCCCGGCAGCCTGTGGGCGCGCTGGGCGGCCGCGGTCGGCGCCGTGCCGGTCAACGTGCCGTCGAGCGAGATCTTCACCGGCCTGGAGCGCGGCACCCTGGACTGCGGCGTGAACCCGCTGGAATCGCTCCAGTCCCGCAGCTGGTGGGACGTGGCGAAGTACGTGCTCGACCTGCCGCTGGGCGTCTACTACTCGGGTCCGATGTGGGGCTACAACCCCGAGTTCTGGGCCGGCCTGTCCGCGGACCAGCGCAAGATCCTCTTCGACAAGAGCGCGCTGGCCATGGTGCAGTCGTCGATCGCCTACATGAAGAACACCAAGGACGCGGCTGACAAGATGGGCGGCCACGGTGTCCAGATGGTGAAGCCGGGCCCGGAACTGGTGGCGCGCAGCAACGAGTTCATCGCCAACGACGCGAAGGAGCTCGCCAAGCTGGCGCACGAGAACCTGAAGGTCGATCCGGCGGTTTCGAACCGCGTGGTCGAGGAATACCAGGCGGCGGTCGCCAAGTGGACCGAGCTGTTCAAGGGGCTCGACCCGATGGACGAGAAGGCCCACTACGAGATCCTGAAGAAGGAGCTCTTCGACAAGGTCGACGTGGCCAGCTACCCGGCCAAGTGATCCTGCTGTTCCGGGCGGCCGCACACGGCCGCCCGGTATCTTTCCGCACGCCTCCGATCAGTAGAAGGGCGGCGTGATCACCCAGAGCACGGTCGCCCGGGACTGGCCGTGGTTGGCGAAGCGGTGCGGCCTGACGCTGCTGAAGCGGAAGGTGTCCCCGGTCTCCAGGTGGTAGTGCCGCTCGTCGACCCAGAGTTCGAGCGCGCCCGCGATCACGTAGCCGACTTCCTCGCCCGGATGGTTGTAGGGCCGTTCGCCCGACTTCCCGCCGGGCTCGATCGTGACGATCAGGGCTTCCAGGGCTCCCGACAGGTCGCGCGTCACCAGTTCCTTGCGGAACTGGTCGTTGAAGGTCATCAGCCGGCCCTGCCCGCGCCGGACCACGATCTCCCCCTCGGCCTGTCCGGCCGCTTCGTCCTGGCGCTTGAAGAACCAGCTCGGGGAGACCTGCAGGGCCTGAGAGACGGCCTGCAGCGAGCGGATCGTCGGCCCCGAGAGCCCTCGTTCGAGCTGGCTGAGCAGGCCGATCGACAGCCCGCTCTTCAGTGACATCTCCTTGAGGGTCAGGCCGCGCGCCCGGCGCAGTTCGTGAAGCTGGCGGCCGTCCCAGGCGGTGAGGTCCTGCGGCCACTCCGGCTCCTGGTCGGTCACGCCCTCAAGCCGTGCCATGCGAACCTGCGACATCGATCGAGCCCCGCTTCCCGCTTCACATGCCGTCGGGCGACTTTGAAAATTCTATGATGAAAGTTCACCGACCGGGCGATAGTATCTAACCCGGAAGAAGGGTTGCGCGGCAACTGTCGTTGTGTGACAGGGGTCGGCCGCCAGCGCTGGTCGCTGTCCGCGTCGGCCGCGCAATCCCCGGTGACGCCGTCCGTTGTGATTGTGGTGGCCGCGAAGCAAGCTGAGGGGACCGCTGCGGCCGGAGACGGCCGGGGCGGCGATCCCGGCGAAGACAGGAAGACTGGTAGATGAGCGGCCTGACGATCGGTTACCTGAGCATGCCCTGCCTGCTGGTACTGCTCGCGCTCCGGGTGCCGATCGGCGTCTCGCTCGCCAGCGTCGCCTTTCTCGGCCTGGCCGCCGTGGCCAACTTCCGCATCTCCTTCTCGCTGCTGTCGACGGTGCCGTTCGAACTGATCGGCGACTGGTCCCTGTCGGCCGTGCCGATGTTCATGCTGATGGGCTACATCTGCACGGAGACGGGGCTGACGACCAACCTGTTCCGCGCGATGCGGGTCATGCTGAGCGGCGTGCCCGGCGGCCTGGCGGTCTCGTCGGTCGGGGCCTGCACCGTCTTCGCCGCCGCGTCGGGTTCCTCGGTGGCGACCGCCGCCGGCATGAGCCGGATCGCGGTGCCCGAGATGCTGCGCAACCGCTACGACGCCGGGCTGGCGACGGGCTGTGTGGCGGCGGCGGGCACTCTCGGATCGCTCATCCCGCCCTCGATCCTGATGGTGGTCTACGCCGTCTTCGCCGGCGTCTCGGTCAGCAAGCTGTTCATCGCCGGTGTGATCCCTGGCCTGCTGACGGCCGTCATGTACGCCGGCATGATCATGGTCCGGGTCCGATTGAAGCCCTCCCTGGCGCCGGAAATGCACGAGCGCCCGAGCATGCGCGAGCGCGTTACCGCCATCGTCGAGGTCTGGCCGCTGCCGGTGCTCATCCTCGGCGTGCTCGGCGGCATCTATTTCGGCTGGTGCACGCCCACCGAGGCCGGCGCGATCGGGGCGACGCTGGCGACGTTGATCGCCGTGACCCGCGGCCAGTTCAGCGTGGAGGCCATGGGCCGCGCCGTCCGCATGGCGGCCGAGGGCACGGCCTCGCTGTTCATCATCGCGGTCGGCGCCGGCCTCTACGGCCGCTTCCTGGGCTTCACCGGCGTGCCGGCGTCGCTGTCTTCGCTGCTGCTCGACGTCGGCTCCTCCGAGATCCTGGTGATCCTGCTGGTCTGCGGCCTCTACCTGATCCTCGGCTGTTTCATCGACTCGATCGGCATCATGCTGCTGACGGCGCCGATCATCCTGCCGATCCTGCAGAACATGGGCGTCGACATGATCTGGTTCGGCATCCTGGTGGTGAAGCTGCTGGAGATCGGGCTGATCACGCCGCCGGTCGGGCTGAACGTCTTCGTGATCAAGTCGACCCTCGGCGAGCTCGTGTCGCTGTCGACCATCTTCCGGGGCACCTTCTGGTTCATCGGCGCCGAGCTGGTCGTGCTGGCGCTGCTCATCGCCTTCCCGGCGATCTCCCTCTTCCTGCCCGGTCTGATGGACTAGGGCTCTTCAGCGAGGTTTCTGCAGAATGCGTGTGGGTGTTGAAGTCGGTGGGACCTTCACGGATCTGGTGGCCTTCGACGGCGGCAAGGTGATCGTCACCAAGGTCCCGAGCACGCCGCGCAGCCCCGATATCGGTGCCTACAATGCGCTGGAGGCGGCAGGCCTCGACTTCGGCCGGATTGAGGACCTCGGGCACGGCTCGACGGTGGCCACCAATGCGGTGCTCGAGCGCAAGGGCGCCCGCCTGGCCTTCGTCGTTACCGCGGGCTTCCGCGACCTGCTGCTGCTGCAGCGCCACGACCGCCGGCAGATCTACGATCTGCACTACCGCAAGCCCGAGCCGGTGGTGGCACGACGCGACACCTTCGAGCTGAAGGAGCGCGTGCTCGCCGACGGTTCGGTGCTGGAGGGGCTGGACGAGGCGGATCTGCGCGAGCGCGTGCTGCCGGCCCTGCGCAAGGGCGGCTACGAGGCGATCGCCATCTGCCTGCTCAACGCCTACGTCAATCCCGAGCACGAGCGGCGGGTCGCCCAGGCGATCGAGCGCGAGCTGCCGGAGGTGCTGGTCACCTGCTCGCACGACGTCAGCCGGGTCTTCCGCGAGTACGAGCGCGCCTCGACCACGACGCTGTCGGCCTTCGTCCAGCCGGTGATCGACCGCTACCTCGGCGCCTTCGAGCGGCGCCTGCAGGAGCAGGGCTTCGCCGGCCGCTTCAGCGTCATGCAGTCGAACGGCGGCCGCCTTCCCGCCAGCGCCATGCGCAAGAGCGCCATCACCGCCCTCTTCTCCGGCCCCGCCGCCGGGGTGGTCGGTGCGGTGCGGCAGGCGGCGCGCTCCGATTTCCACGACCTCATCACCTTCGACATGGGCGGCACCAGCACGGACGTGTGCCTCGCCCAGGACGGCCAGGCGACTCTCGCCAACGAGACCGAGGTCGACGGCCTGCCGATCCAGACGCCGGTTCTGGACATCGTGACCGTGGGCGGCGGCGGCGGATCGATCGTGTGGATCGACGACGGCGGCATGCTGCGGGTCGGGCCGCAGAGCGCCGGCGCCGATCCCGGCCCGGCCTGCTACAAGCGCGGCGGCCTGCAGCCGACCATCACCGACGCGCAGGTCATCGTCGGGGCCGTCCGGCCGGAGGCCTTCCTCGGCGGCCGCATGGAGATCGATCCCGACCTGGCGCGCCGGGCCTTCACGCCGCTGGCCCAGCACTTCGGGCTGACGGTCGAGGCGATGGCCGAGAGCGCCGTCAAGCTGGTGAACCACAACATCGTGCGGGCCATCCAGCTGGTCTCGACCGAGCGCGGCCGCGACCCGCGGGACTACGCGCTGCTGCCCTTCGGCGGGGGCGGTCCTCTGCACGCGGCGAAGATCGCCGAGGAACTGGGGGTCGAGACCATCGTCGTGCCGCCGAACCCGGGCGTGATCTCGGCCTACGGCCTGCTCGCCTCGGACTTCACCAAGTTCGCGACGATCACCAGCCAGATGCCGATCGAAGACGGTCCGACCACCGGGGTGGAGGTCTTCCGCCGGCTGCAGGACGAGCTGCGCGGCGAGTTCGCCGGCATGGGCTTCACCGGTGATCTGGTCTTCACCTTCACCGCGGAGATGCGCTTCGTCGGCCAGGCCTTCGAGATCCCGGTGGACCTGACGGAGGCGGACCTCGAGGGTCTCTCCGCCGAGAAGCTGCTGCGCGCTTTCGAGGAGGCGCACTACCGCGTCTTCTTCCACGGCATCGGCGCCGGCCAGAAGGTGGAGATCGTCTCCTTCCGAGTCGGTGCCTCCGTTCCCATCTCCGACCTGCAGCCGCTCACCAATCCGACCGCCGAGGAGTCGCAGGAGAGCGTGCACCCGCTGTTCGAGGAGGGGCGCTGGATCGACTGCCGGCACCTTTCCGCCACGGCGCTGAAGGTCGGCGAGCCGATCAGCGGGCCGGCGATCCTGGCGGGCGCCACGGCCACCACCTACCTCCCCGGCGGCTGGAGCGCGGAGCGCGACGGGGCCGACAACATCGTGATGCGAAAGGTCTGATGCCATGACGCTCGATCCGATCGACTACGCCGTCATCAGCCAGAGCCTGCAGGCCGCCGGCCGCGAGATGGGCGTGAAGCTCATCCGCTCCGCCTATTCGACCATCCTGCGCGAGGCGCGCGACGGCTCCGCGGCGCTGCTCGACCGCGATGGCAACGTCATCGCCCAGGCCGAGCTGATCCCCATGCAGCTCGGCCCGATCGGGGCCACCATCCGGCCCTGCCTGGAGCGCCATCCGGCGGACACGCTGGAGGAGGGCGACTTCTTCATCAACAACGACCCCTACGCCGGCGGCCAGCACCTGCAGGACGTCTTCATCTTCACCCCGATCTTCTTCGAGGGCAGGGTCGTCGGCTTCAGCGCCTCGGTGGCACACCACCTCGACGTCGGCGGCGGCAGCGCCGGCCTGACGGCGGAGGCGGCCGACGTCTATTCCGAAGGCCTGCGGATCCCGCCGTCACGCTGGAACATGCAGCGCGACTGGAACGGCGGCGCGCTGGAGCGGCTGATCGCCCACAACATCCGGGTGCCCGACCAGACCATCGGCGACTTCAACGCCCAGTTCGCAGCGAACGCGATGGGCGCGGCGCGGGTGCGTAACCTCTGCGAGAAGTTCGGCGCCGAGGCCGTGATGGAGACGATGCGCGAGCTGCAGGACTACTCCGAGCGCCGGGTGCGTGCCGCCATCGCCAAGGTGCCGGACGGGGAGTACTTCGGCGAGGCGCAGATGGACGACGACGGCGTCGGCGAGACGCCGATCACCATCCGCGCCAAGGTGACCATCGCCGGTGAGACGGTCTCCGTCGACTTCGCCGGCACCGACGCCAACGTCCGGCGCAACATCAACTGCCCCTTCTCCTCGACCGTCTCGGCGGCGCTTTCGGCCGTGAAGTCGGTGCTGACCAGTGCCGACATCCCCTTCAACGAGGGCCTGAAGCGGCCGATCGAGGTGACCGCGCCGCTGGGCACGATCGTCAATCCGTGCCCGCCGGCGCCGGTGCGCGCGCGCATGCTGTCGGCCTACCGCGCCTACGACGCGGTGATGAAGGCGCTGGCCCAGGCCGCGCCGGACCTGGTGCCGGCGCTGGGCTTCAACACCACGACGGTGAGCTGCCTCGCCCACTTCGGCGACAAGGGCTACGCCGTGCACCTGGAGCCGATGGGCGGCGGCTTCGGCGGCTCGAAGCGGGTCGACGGCTGCGACGCCGTCGACAACGCCCTCTCCAACTGCTCCAACACGCCCATCGAGGCGCTCGACGTCGGCTACGACTTCTTCCGCATCCATTCCTACGAGCTCGCGCCGGATTCCTTCGGGCAGGGGACGCATCGCGGCGGTGCCGGCTTCTTCCGGCGCTACGAAGTCCTCAAGGACGGGGTGGTCTTCTCGATGTACTCCGATCACTTCCGCTTCTCGGCGGAAGGACTGCAGGGCGGCGGCGCGGGCATCCCGGGCCACGCCCGCATCCTGCGCGGCGGCGAGGTCATTCCGATGCGCTCGAAGTCGGCCAATCCGCTGCAGAAGGGGGACATCGTCGAGATCCTGATGGGCGGCGGCGGCGGCTACGGCAATCCGGACGCGCGGCGCCGGCAGGACATCGAGCGCGACATCGCCGATGGCCTGCTCAGCCCCGGGCTGGCCGCGGAGCGCTATCCCCAGCTGCGGCCCGCCGCCGAGTAGGACAGCCGATCATGGACGTGGCCCCGCTGCTCGGCGCCGGCTCGCTGTGGGCCGCCACCGCCGCACCCGCCCCGGACCTCCCGGCCCTGGAGGGCGAGATCCGCTGCGACGTGGCGGTGATCGGCGGCGGCTTCACCGGTCTCTCGACGGGCCTGCATCTGGCGGAGCGCGGTGTCTCCGTCGCGGTGCTGGAAGCCGGCCCGATCGGCGACGGCGCCTCCGGCCGCAACGGCGGCCAGGTGATTCCCGGCCTCAAGAAGGACGCGGCGGCTCTCGACGGCATCTTCGGCAAGGGCTGGGGCGAGCGCCTCACGCTCCTTGCCGACGGCGCCGCCCAGCGCGTCTACGACATCGTCGCCCGTTATGCCATCGATTGCGGGCTGGAGAGGAACGGCTGGGTCCGCGCCGCCCACGCCGAGCGGGCGCTGGAAGACGTGGCGACGCTGGGGCGGCAGCTCCAGGACCGTGGCCAGGATGCGGTCATGCTGTCGCGCGCGGAGATCGCGGCCATGCTAGGGACCGACATCTACGTCGGCGGCATGCACGATCGCCGGGCCGGCGCGGTTCAGCCCCTGTCCTACGTGCGCGGGCTGGCGCGGGCGGCCGCCTCCGCCGGTGCGAAGGTGTTCCAGAACTCGCCCGCCGTCAGCCTCGTCGCCGCATCATCCGGCTGGAAGGTCGAGACGGCGCGCGGGACCATCCTGGCCGAGCAGGTCGTGCTGGCGACCGGTGCCTACAGCGGCCGGCTCTGGCCGGCCCTGTCCCGCAGCTTCGTCGGCGTCCAGTCGGCGCAACTCGCCAGCGCGCCGCTGTCGGACAACCTGCGCGCCGTGGTCAATCCCTCGCGGGCCGTCGTCTCCGACACCCGCAAGCTGGCGAACTACTTCCGGGTCGACGCGACCGGCCGGCTGATCGTCGGCGGCCGCGGACCGCTCAGCGATTCACCCGCACCGGCCACCCTGGAGGCGATCGAGCGGGCGGCCCGCCGCTGGTTCCCGGAACTGGGGCAGGTGGACTGGCGGCACGCCTGGTGCGGACGCATCGACATCACCCTCGACAGCCTGCCGCGGGTCACGCGGCCGGCCCCCGGCCTGTGGACGGCCCTGGGCTACAACGGCCGGGGCGTGGCCCTGGCCACCACCATGGGGGCCGTCCTGGCCAACAAGCTGTCCGGGGGCGACGATCCGCTGCTCGACTGGCCGGAGACCCCGCTGTCCACTATCCCCTTCCACGGCCTGCGCGCGCCCGGTGTGGCGGCGGCGACGGCATGGTACAGGCTGCGCGACGCCCTCGGCTTCGCCGGCTGAACGAGAACGGAGGAACGACATGACCCGCCCCCTCTCCATCGCCTGTGTGCAGTTCACCGCTGTCGACGGCGAGAAGGAAGCCACCGTCGCGAAGGCGCTGCGGCTGGTCGACGAGGCCGGACGGCGCGGTGCTCAGCTCGTGGTGCTGCCGGAGGTCTGGACCGGCCTCGGCTACTCGACGCCCGACGCCTACAAGGAGATCGCCGAGCCGATCCCGGGCCCGACCAGCGAGGCCCTCGGGGCGCTGGCCAGGACCCACGGCCTGCACATCGTCGGCTCGATCTACGAGAAGAACGGCGAGCGCTACCACAACACCGCCAGCATGATCGGGCCGGACGGCGGCATTGTCGGCCTGTACCGCAAGACGCACCTCTTCGACGCGCCAAACCGGCCCGACATCAAGGGTGGCATCCGCGAGTCCGACAAGGTCGTCGCCGGGGACGAGCTGCCGGTCTTCGACACGCCCATCGGCCGGATCGGGGTCTCGGTCTGCTCCGACCTGCGCTTCCCGGAGATCTACCGGGTGATGGCGCTCAAGGGCGCCGAGGTGATCGTCTGCGCCTCGGCCTTCCTGTCTCCGCGCTTCGACCACTGGGAGTTCTTCCTGCAGGCCCGCGCCTGCGAGAACCAGTGCTTCGTGGCGGCCTCCGGCCAGGTGGGCACGGAGCCCAAGAGCGGCATCGGCTTCGTCGGCCGCTCGATGATCGTCGACCCCTGGGGCACCGTGGTCGCCACGGCCTCCGACACGGAGACGGTGGTGGTCTCCCAGGTCGACCTCGACTTCATCGCCGAAGTGAAGCGGCGCTACCCGCTGATGGACCAGCGCCGGCCGGAGCTCTACGGGCCGATCGTCGAGAGCCACGCAGCCCTGCGTCAGGCCGCCGAATAGTCCCTTGCGAGGAAGCACCATGCCGATCACCACGCGCGCGCTCAGCCCGGCCCTGGGGGTCGAGCTGCTCGACTTCGACCCCTCCAGGCCGTTCGGTGAAGACACGGCCGAGGAGCTGCGGGCGCTCTACCGTGACCACCACCTTCTGCTGGTGCGCGGGCAGGACGTCGACGAGGACGCCCAACTGCGCTTCGCCGAGGTTTTCGGCCCCATCTCGCGTCGCAGTCCGGCGATGCAGAAGGCGAAGACGGCCTACGTCTCGAACAACCGCAAGGACGGCATCCTGGGCGACGGCGAGCTGTTCTTCCATTCGGACAACACCTTCTTCGCCCACCCGCTGAAAGCCATCGTCCTCTACTCCCTCGAGGTCCCGGCGGAGGGCGGCGACACCCTCTTCTCCAACTGCGCGGCCGTCTACGACGCGCTGCCCGCGGATCTGAAGGCGCGGCTGGAGGGCCTGACGTCCTACCAGCTCTTCGACTACGACAGCCCGGACTACTCGCTGCGCTCCCGGGAGGAGGGCAGCCGCCCGGACGCCCCGCGGGCCGTCCACCCGCTGGTCTGGCAGGACCCGGAAACCGGTCGCAGGACGGTCTTCATGAGCGAGCACACGACCGTGCGGATCAACGAGCTGCCGCGGTCGGAGGGCGAGGCGCTGATCGCCGATCTGCGCGAGCGGATCGCCGACCCCGCCTACGTCTACCGCCACGTCTGGCAGCCGCGCGACCTGCTGCTGTGGGACAACGTCGTCCTGCAGCATGCCCGCCAGCCCTTCGACCCGGCCCAGCGGCGCACGCTCCGCCGGGTGCCGATCGGCGAGCCGGACGGCGCGCGACGCTTCCCGCAGTCCTACGCGGTCGAAGGCCCACTGCCGCCGCAGGCCGTCTATCTGGAGGGCGCGGCATGAACGCACCCGTCTCCCGCGCCAACTCGTTCAATGCCGAGGAGATCCTGGAAGGGATCTGCAGGTGGGTCCGGGTCGAGAGTCCCACCACCGACGTCGCCGGCGTCAACCGGATGATGGACGTCGCCTCGGAGGAGCTCCAGGCGCTGGGGGCCACCATAGAGCGGATCCCGGGGACCGACGGCTATGGCGACGTGGTGCGCGCCACGGTGCCGGGTCGCGAGGAGGGGCCCGGCCTGCTGGTCCTCGGCCATCTGGACACGGTGCACGGCGTGGGCACGATCGACGGCCCGCTGCAGCTCCGCCGCGAGGACGACAAGGTCTACGGTCCCGGCATCTTCGACATGAAGGGGGGGCTCTACCTCTCTGTCTACGCCCTGCGGCAGGTGCTGCGCTCGGGCGCCCGGCCGCGCCGCTCCGTCACCTTCATGCTGATCCCGGACGAGGAGGTGGGCAGTCCTTCCACGCGGGCGCTGATCGAAGAGACCGCCCGGGCCAATACGACCGTGCTGGTGCCCGAACCGGCCCGTCTGGGAAAGGTCGTCACCGGCCGGCACGCCTTCCTGCGCTACAAGCTGCACGTCCACGGCCGGCCGGCGCACGCCGGCGCGGACAACCGCGTCGGCCGCAGCGCCATCCGGGCGATGGGTCGGCTGATCGGGCAGATCGAGGGCTGGTCGGACTACGATCGCGCCCAGACCTACAGCGTGGGCGTCGTCCAGGGCGGCACCTTCGTCAACGTCATCCCGATCGAGTGCCATGCCGAGGTGCTGTGCGTCGCGCCGACCGAGGAGGACTTCGCGGAGGTGCAGGCGAAGATGGCGAGCCTCGCCCGCAACGGTGACGAACCCGATGCGGACGGGGTGCGGGTCGAGGTCGAACCCGGGCCGATCCGTCCGCTGTTCAAGCCGCAGGCCGGCACGCTCGGTCTCTACGAGACCGCCCGGGAGGTGGCCGACGGTCTGGGCTTCGTCCTGGAGCACGGCCAGTTCGGCGGCGGCAGCGACGGCAACATCACCGGGGCCCTCGGGGTGCCGACGCTCGATGGGCTCGGCGTCTGCGGCGCTGGCGCCCACACCCACCAGGAGCACCTGCTGGTCTCCTCCCTGGAGCCGCGGGCGCGCCTGCTGGCGGGGCTGTTCGAGCGCCTGGCCTGACGGTTACGGCCCCTCGCCGGGCAGCTCCAGATACCGGGTGGCGAGCTGGGCCGCCCGGCCGATGTGCTCGCGCAGGATCTCTTCGGCGTCGGCCGGGCGGCGCTCCACCGCCGCCTCGACAAGGGCCCTGTGTTCGCTCCCGATGCGGTCGTCGATCCGGCGGTAGATGACGAAGCCGCGGCGATAACGCTCACCCTGCTCGATCATGATCTCGCAGAAGCGCAGCAGCCACGGTGAGCCGCAGGCCGCGTAGAGGGAGAAGTGGAAGCTGCGGTGGACCTCCTCCCAGCGGTCGGCGAGTTCGCCGTCCGAGGCCTCGTCGGCACCCTCCGTCCGTTCGAGCCGGTGCAGCCCCGCCAGGAGCCCCGCCTCCCACTCGACGTCGCCCTTCTCGATCGAGGTGCGCAGCGCCTCGCATTCGAGCTGCATCCGGCGCGCCGTGATGTCCCGCAGGTCCTCCAGAGAGATGCCGGCCACCCGGAAACCCCGCTGGCCGTCCGAGCGCACCAGCCCTTCGCTGACCAGTTGGAAGAGCGCCTCGCGCAGGGGGCTGGTGCCGACCCCGTAGGCCCTGCACAGCTCGTCGGCCCGCAGCTTCGCCCCCGGCTTCAGGCGGCAGGCGATGATGTCCCGCCGCAGCCGCCGCAGCGTGGCGTCTGTGCGGGTCTTCGGCGCCTCGGTCTGGACGAGCCGCAGGACGGGGCCGGACTGCGCCTTCGAGTCGAGCATCTCTTTCTCCGCGTGCCGGCTCGGCCCGGAGGGGCCGTGTCGGCTCAGGCTGGGATCAGGAAGATCATAGGAGGAATGGACAAAGGCAAGGAATTTCGAAATTTCGTTGACATCCGAATTTACCCTCGCTTGACTGGCTGGAGAACGACCCGCGGGGCGCCGCTGCCGCACGTCCCGCCAGGAGTCCAGGGAGAGCGACTATGCAAAAGCTGGGATTGGCGGCCGGCGCCTTGGCGCTGGCACTGTGGGCCGGATCGGCGCATGCGGATCCGGTGAAGATCGGTTTCATCTCCACCTTCTCCGGCCCGGCCGCCTTCGCGGGCGACTACGCGCAGAAGGGCGTCGACCTGTTCCTCGCGCAGAACCCCGACGCCTTCGGCGGCCACGAGATCGAGATCATCAAGCGCGACGACACCGGGCCCAATCCCGAGGTCGCCCGGCGCCTGGCGCAGGAGCTGATCGTCCAGGACGGCGTCGACGTGATCATGGGGCTGCAGTTCTCGCCCAACGCCTTCTCGGTGCTCGAACTGGCCAACGAGGCGGAGATCCCGGTGGTGGTCCACAACGCCGCCACCTCGTCGATCACCAAGGCTTCGCCCTACGTGGTCCGGCTGTCGCGCACCCTCTGGGGCGCCTCCTATCCGCTGGGCAAGTACGCGGCCGAGAAGGCCGGGGCGAAGACGGCGGTGGTCATGTACTCCGACTATGCGCCGGGCAAGGACTCCTGGCAGGCCTTCGATCGCGGCTTCACGGAAGCGGGCGGCAAGATCCTCGACGTCATTCCGCTGCCGTTCCCGCAGACGCCGGACTTCACGCCTTTCCTGCAGCGGGTGAAGAACGCCGACCCGGACGTGGTCTTCGCCTTCCTGCCGTCGGGCAAGTACTCCACCGCCTTCGTGAAGACCTACGACTCCCTGGGCCTGAAGTCGGTCGCCCGGCTGATCGGCCCCGGCGACATCGCGCCGCCCTCCGAGTTCGAGCTGATGGGCGACGGCATCGAAGGGGCGTTGATCGTCTTCCACTACTCGGCCGCCCTCGACAATCCGCAGAACAAGGCCTTCCTCGCGGCCTGGAAGAAGGCCTATCCGGATGTGGCGCCCGACGCCTTCGCCGTGCAGGCCTACGACTCCATGGCGGCGATCGCCGAGGCGGTGCGCAAGACCGGCGGCGACTTCGACGGGCAGAGCTTCGTGGACGCCCTCAAGGGCTGGACCTTCGCGAGCGCCCGCGGGCCGATCGAGATCGATCCGGAGACCCGCGACATCGTGCAGAACCAGTATGTCATGGAGGTCGTGCGCGGCGACGACGGCAAGCTGCACGAGAAGGTGATCGACACCATCCCCGACGTCGGCGATCCCTGGAAGGACCTCGGCCTGGACAAGAAGTGACGACGGCCGGCCAGGGGCGCGCCGCCGCGCCGCCCCTGCCCGGCCTGAGCCTGCCCGAGCCGCCCACCCGAACCGCCCGAGGGAGCGACGGCCCATGCTGGGGATCGTCTCGACGCTGTTCGACGGCGTCGCCTACGGCATGCTGCTCTTCACGATCACCGTCGGCCTGTCGGTGACCATGGGGGTCATGCATTTCACGAACCTCGCCCATGGCGCCTTCGCCATGGCGGGCGCCTATGCGGCGGCGGTGCTGGTCGGCAATCTGGGGGTGCCCTTTCCCCTCGCCCTGCTGGCCGTCTTCCTGGCCACCGTCCTGGTCGGCCTGGGCAGCGAACGGGCCCTGTTCCGGCACTTCTACAAGGCGTCGCCGCTCAAGCAGGTCCTGCTGACCATCGGGCTCGTCTTCATGTCGGTGGCGGCCGCACGCTGGCTCTTCGGCCCGCTCAGCCTCGGCATTCCGCTGCCGGACTACCTCACCGGCTCGTTCCGGCTGGGCGCGCTGTCCTTCCCGGTCTACCGGACCGCCATCCTGGTCTTCGGCCTGCTGCTCGCGGTCGCCTTCTGGCTCTGCCTGGAGCGGACGCTGGTCGGCGCCAAGCTGCGGGCGGCCGTGGCCAACGCCCCCATGGCGGAGGCGGTCGGCATCAACGTGTCGCTGCTGCTGTCGGTCGTCTTCGGGATCGGCGCGGGGCTGGCGGCGCTCGGCGGCGCCCTGTCGGTGGAGGTGCTCGGCCTCACCCCGACCTATGCTCTCGACCACCTCGGGCTGGTGCTCATCGTGGTGATCGTCGGCGGCCTCGGGTCGATCCGCGGTGCCTTCCTCGCCTCGCTGGTCATCGGCGTCCTCGACAACGCGGGCAAGTTCCTGCTGCCCGAGGTCGGCGCCTTCATCGTCTACCTGGTGGCCTTCGCGATCCTGCTGTGGCGGCCGAACGGCCTCTTTCCGAAGGCATGAGCGCGATGGGCCGCCCCGACGACCGGCAGACGGTCTTCACCCGGGTCGAAGGCGGCTGGATCGCCTTCGTGCTGCCCTACCTGGTGGCGGCCGCCTGGTTCTGGCTGCTGCCGACGCACCACGCCCTGGGCACGTCGCTGGCGATCATGGTGCTCTTCGCCCTGTCGGTGGAGGTCGTCCTGGGCTTCGGCGGCATCAACACCCTCGGGCAGGCGGTCGTGTTCGGCGGCGGCGCCTACGCCGCCGGCCTCGCGGCGATCCACCTGGGGTTCACCGACCCCTTCGCCATGCTGGCGGCCGGCGCCGCCGGCGGTGCGGCGATCGCGCTGCTGACGGGCGCCCTCGTGCTGCGCGGCGGGGAACTCACCGTGCTGGCGATGACCCTGGTGGCGGCCGCCATCTTCTACGAGCTGACCAACACCTTCTCGTCGATCACCGGCGGCTTTGACGGCTTGCGCGGCATCCGCGTGCAGCCCGTCTTCGGCCTCTTCCGCTTCGACCTCTGGCAGTCGACGGCCTTCGTTTTCTGCACCGGCGTCGTCCTGGTCTGCCACCTGCTGGTCCGCATCCTGGTCACCTCGCCCTTCGGCGTGATGATGCGGGGGCTGCGGGCCAATCCGGGGCGGATGGCCGCCTTCGGGGCGCCGGTGATGGCCCGGCTGCTGCTGGTCTACACGGTCGGCGGCGCGCTCGGCGGCCTGGCCGGGGCGCTGCAGACCATCACGACGCGCTACGTGTCCGGCGAAGTCTTCGCCTTCCACGTCTCGGCGACGGTGGTGGTGGTGATGATCCTCGGCGGCTTCGGACGCATCTACGGGGCCTTCATGGGTGCGGCGGCCTACGTCGTCTTCCAGGACTACTTCGCCAAGCTGGCCCCGCAGTACTGGTTCTTCTGGCTCGGGCTGCTGCTGGTCGTGGTGGTGATCGCCGCCCCCGGTGGCCTGGTGGGCCTGATCGACATGGCCCGCGCCCGCCTCGGCCGGCTGCGCCGATGACGGCGGCGGCACCCCTCCTGCGCGTGCGCGGGCTCAGCAAGTCCTTCGGCGCCCTGCGGGTCAGCCGCGAGCTCGATCTCGACATATTCCCCGGCGAGCGGCTGGCCCTCATCGGCCCGAACGGCGCGGGCAAGACCACCTTCGTCAACCTGCTGACCGGCGTCCTGCCGCCCTCGGCGGGCAGCATCGAGCTGGAAGGCCGCGAGATCACCCGCCTCGGGCAGGACCGGCGGGTGCGCGCCGGGATCGGCCGCACCTTCCAGATCACCTCGCTGTTCCGTGACATGACGGTCTTCGAGAACGTCTGGCTGGCGGTGGCCGAGCGGCGGGGGCTCGCCCTGCGGTTCTGGCGGCCGGCGGCCGGCGAGCGCGACGCCCGGGCGGAGGTGGAAGGCATCCTCGCGATCCTCGGCCTCGACGAGGTGGCGGCGGTGATGCTGGGCCATCTGCCCTACGGCCGGCAGCGGCTGGTCGAGCTGGCGGTCGCCCTGGCGTTGCGGCCGAAGCTGCTGCTGCTCGACGAGCCGGCGGCCGGCATCCCCGAGCAGGAGACGGCCCTGGTGCTGCGCGGGCTGGAGCGCCTGCCGGCCGAGATGGCAGTGCTGATGATCGACCACGACATGGAACTGGTCTTCCGCTTCGCCCGGCGGATCGTCGTGCTGGTGGAAGGGGCGATCTTCCGCATCGGCACCCCGGAGGAGATCGCCGCCGATCCCGAGGTCCGGCGGCTCTATCTGGGGGAATGAGCATGGGAGGGACGGCTGTGCGGAGCGACCCGCTCCTGCTGCTCCAGGGCGTGAGCGCCGGCTACGGCGAACTGACCATCCTGCAGGGGGTCGACCTCTCGGTGGCGGCGGGCGAGACTCTCTGCGTGATCGGGCGCAACGGCATGGGCAAGACCACGCTGCTGCGCACGATCGTCGGGCAGACCCGCCTGCTGGACGGCAAGCTCGTCTACGCGGGCCGCGATCTCTCGCGCAGCCCGCCGCTGCAGCGCGCGCGGCTGGGCATCGGCTTCGTGCCGCAGGAGCGGGAGGTCTTCCCGAACCTGACGGTCGAGGAGAACCTGCGCGTCGCCGACCAGCACAAGGGCTGGCGCCTGGAACGGTCGTGGGAGCTCTTCCCGCGGCTGGCCGAACGGCGGGCACACCTGGGCCGCCAGCTGTCCGGCGGCGAGCAGCAGATGCTGTCCATCGCCCGCGCCCTGATGGGCGACCCCGACCTACTGCTGCTGGACGAACCCTCGGAGGGGCTGGCGCCGGTCATCATCGATGAGCTGTTCCGGGCGCTGGGCCGGCTGATCGCGCAGAAGAGCCTGGCGGTCCTGCTGGTCGAGCAGCATGTGCGGCGGGCCCTGGAGTTCGCCCCCCGCGCCATCGCCATGACCGGCGGGCGCATCGTCTACGACGGCGAAAGCGCACCCTTGCTGTCCGAGCCCGGCCGCCTGGACCACCTGGTCGGCCTGTCCGTCACCTGAGTCGAGAGGGAGAAGAGGCGTGAGCCGTCGCTACACCGATGCGGACTTCGACGTCGAATCCGACCAGGAGGGCATGGCGCGGATGCTCGCCCACTATGCCGCCCTGAGCACGGCGGCCTACGAGCGCCTGACGGGCAGCCGCGACCTCCGCTACGGCAGCGACCCGGCCGAGCGGCTCGATGTCTTCCAGCCGGCGGGCCAGTCCCGCGGCGTCGTGGTCTTCTTCCACGGCGGCTGGTGGCGCTCGGGCAGCAAGGAGGGCCGGGCCTTCCTGGCGGAGGCTCTGCTGCGCGACGGCTTCCACTACGTCAACGTGGAATACCCGCTGGCGCCGGAAGCCTCCCTGCCGCGTATCGTCGAGAGCGCCGAGCGGGCGCTGGCCTGGGTGGCGCGGGAGATCGGCGGCTACGGCGGCGACCCCTCGCGCCTCTTCGTCACCGGCAACTCCGCCGGCGGCCATCTCGCCGCCACCGTCTCCTCGCTCGAGAGCCTGGAGCGGTCGGGCGTGCCGGCCGGCAGCCTCCGGGGGCTGGTCGGCATCTCCGGCCTCTACGATCTCGAGCCCCTGCTTGCGCTGGAGCCGAACGGCTGGCTGCGGCTGGATGCCGCCACCGGCGCGGCGCTGAGCCCGGTCCACCGGCGCTATCCCTCCGGCCTGCCGGTGCTCCTGCCGTGGGGCAGCCGCGAGCCGGACGGCTTCCGCGATCAGGCGGCGCTCTTCCATGACCGGCTGGCCGCGGCCGGCCACCCGGTCGAGCGGCGCGAGGTGGCCGGCGAGGACCACCTGACGATCATCGCCCACCTGCCGGAGTTCCTGGCGTCACTGGCCGGCGCCAAAGTCGAAAATCGTTGAAGGCGATAATTTCGAAATTCTTTGCCGCTCCGGCTGCGAGGGCTATAGTGCGGGCGGTCAATCCTGCGGAGGAGCCGACGGCATGGCGAACGAGTTCGACCCCGACCTTCCCTCCAACCGGCTGATCTTCGAGGTGCGCCGGGACAACGCCGTCTGGCCGCACTTCGCCGAGCGGCTGGAAGAGCTGATGCAGCAGTACGGCCTCAGCGAGGCGGAGAAGCAGGCCTTCCGCGATGTCGACGTGCGGCGTCTCGGGGAGCTGGGCGTCCACCCCTATTTCCTGCCTCAGGTGACCCGGCTGTTCCATGGCGCCGCGGCGAACCACAGCCGCAGCAAGGCCGCGGACGCCTACCGGCGCTCCTTCGGCGAGCGGATCGTCGAGTAGGGCAGGGAGACCAGGATTATGGCACAGTTCGTATCGATCATGGGCATGGCCCATGCCCCCGGCGTCACCGGCTGGATCGAGAGCTGCCCCGTCGAGGACCAGGAGGCGATCCAGGCGGGCTATCAGGACCTGGGCCGCAGGATGCGGGCAGCGCGGCCCGACGTGATCATCGGCGTCGCCAACGACCACCTGCTGAACCTGCCGCTCAAGAATCCGCCGCACTGGCGGGTGGACTGCGCGGCCGCCTGGGACGGCCCGGCGGAGTTCTTCAAGGCCTGGCTCAAGCAGCCGGGCTACCACGTGGAGGGGCGGCCCGACGTCGCCGGGGCCGTGCTGGCCGGGGCGCAGGCCGCCGGCCTGAACGTCGACCGCGGCGACGGCCTGCTGTTCGACGACAACTGGTCGGTGCCGCTCTGGTACCTCGGCTACGACGTGCCGCTGGTGCCGATCCACATGAACTGCATAAATCCGCCGGTCCCCTCGCCCGAGGACTGCGTGGCCTTCGGCAAGACGCTTCGCCGGATCGTGCGCGAGGACCTGCCCGCCGACCTGCGGGTCGCGCTCATCGCCACCGGCGGCCTTTCCCACGAACCCGGGGGGCCGCGCTACTTCACCATGGACGAGCGCTTCGACCGCTGGTTCCTGGACCTGATGGCCGAGAGCGACGAGGCGCGGGTCGTGCGCGAGGCGACGGTCGAGCGGATGAACGAGGCGGGCGGCGGCGGCACCACCGAGCTGCTGGCCTGGATGGTCGCCATGGCGGCGGCCGGCGGCGCGCCCGGCGAGACCGGCTTCTACGTCGCCTCGAAGGAGATGCGCTGCGGCCTCGGGGCGACGGTGTGGGAGAGCTTCCGGTGAGCGCAGCCGTCGCCGGCGAGAGCGGCGCGAAGTATGCCGCGGGGCGCTGCGCCCTCGTGGTCGTCGACATGCAGAACGACTTCTGCGCCGAGGATGGCTACATCGCCAAGCTGCTCGGACGCGACATGGCGGTCTTCCGCTCCGTCGCCGCCGGGGTCGAGCAGGCGCTGGCGGCTGCACGTGCCGCCGGCGTGCCGGTGGTCTGGCTGGCCGCCCGCTACGAGGACGATCTGGTGACGGCCGCCATGCTTCGGCACAAGCGGGAGCGGGCGATCGCGGCCACCTGCTGCGTGCGCGGCACCTGGGGCTACGACTGGTTCGGCGTCCGTCCCGCGGCGGGGGAGCCGGCCTTCGAGAAGCACTGCTTCTCCGGCTTCGGCAATCCAGCCTTTGCCGCGGCCCTCGACGGCCTCGGCGTCGACACCCTGCTCTTCACCGGCGTGCAGACCAACGTCTGCGTGGAATCCACCCTGCGCGACGCCCACACCCGCGGCTTCCACGTCGCCCTGGTCGAGCAGGCCGTCGGGTCGCACAGCCCGGAACTGCACGCCGCCACCCTGGCCAACGTGCGCTTCCTCTTCGGCGAGGTGCTCGACCTCGGCTCGCTGCCCTCCCTCTGGCCGGCTCGCGCAGCCGGCTGAGGCGCCGTGCCGCGCGGGCCCGTGCCGCCGGGTGGTCCCGTGCCGCGGGGCCTTCAGCCGCCGGCGGCAGTGGCCCGCAGGCGGTAGGGTTCGACCGAACGCGCATCGTCCCGCCCGTCGCGCACCTCGAGAAAGTAGATGCCTGGGGCGGCGAGGCCGGTTCGGCCCGACACGGGGCCGCCCGCCCGCAGCGGCGCCTGCCAATCTGAGACGACCCCCTTGTCCGCATTCCAGACGCGGTAGTGCACATCGAGGTTCGCCGGCACCGTCCCGATCTCGACAAGCAGCTCGCCGGCTGCGGGAATCTCCGCCCTGTACCAGTCGACGTCGCCGCGCGGCAGGATCGTCGCCTCGATCTCTTCGCCGAGAGCGAGCGCAGCCGCCGCACCGAAGCTGTCGTTGGGCTCGCGGGAGTCGCCGCTCGGCGTGAAGGAGACCTGCAGCCGATAGGGCTGCTCCGAGCGGGCGTCGTCACGGCCGTCGCGGACCTCCAGCAGGTAGCGGCCCGCGCGCGGCAGGTCTACCGTCGCCTCGGTCGAGCCGCCGACCCGAAGGGGCGACTGCCAGTCCGAGAGAACCGACTTCTCGGCGGTCCAGACGCGGAACACCATGTCCAGACCCTCGGGGACCTCGTCGATGGTCACCGCCATCTCGCCCTGGTCGGCTACCACCAGCTCGTACCAGTCGACATCGCCCCGCGGCAGGATGTTGGCGTGGAGGCTCTCGCCCGCCTTCACCGGCGTCGCCGTGCCGAAACTGTCGTTGGGCTCACCGCTGTCGGCCGTGGGGGTGAAGGAGAGATCGAAGGCGTAGGTGTCAGTCGAGGCATTGTCGTCTCGGCCGTCGCGCAGTTCGACGAAGTAAGTGCCGGGCGCGGGCAGGTCGGCGACGGCGACCACCTCGCCGCCCACCGCGAGAGGGCCGTACCAGTCAGTGAGCACGCCCTTGTCGGCAGTCCAGATGCGGAGGCTTATGTCGAGGTTCTGCGGCACGGTGGTGCTGGCGAGGCGGAGGGCTCCCTGCTTCGGCACCGTGAGGCGATACCAGTCCACATCGCCGCGCGGCTGGACGGTGCCCCGGATGCTGCCGCGGGGCGCCGCGGCCTGGGCAGAGCCGAAGCTCTCGTTCGGCTCGCTGTCCGACACCTCGGCGCTCTCGATGACCACTGCCGCCGGGGGCTGATCGGCTCCGCCGGCCCCAGCGTCGGTAGTGCCCGACGCCCCGCTGTCGGGTCCCGCGCCGCCGGACGCCGCTCCGGGGGGCGGCTGCTCCGCCTCGGCGGCGGCCGCAACCAGCGCATCGGTCTCCTGCCCGACCCGCGCCGCATCCCGGCCCAGTTCGGCGAGCAGCTGGTCGAACTCCGCCATGGCCGCTTCGGCTTGCGGACTGTTCTCGGGTTCGCCTTCCTGCGCCGCCAGCGGGGCCGCCGAAAGGACCAGTGCGGCGGCAGTCCACAAGATGCCTTTCATCAGCTTTCCTCCCGTGTCTTTCCGATCCCGCCTGTTCATCGGACGACCGGCAGGAATCGCAGGGTGATCGACCCTCCGGCCGCCTCCGTGATATCCGAAAGGAAGGTCTTGCGTGAGCTCTCGCGCTTCCAGACCAGGTCGCCGCTCGCCGTCAGCGTGGCCTCGGTTCCCGCCAGAGGCTTGATCAGGAGGACGTCGTTCTTGACAGCCGGGTCGATACCGCTGTTCTGGCGGAGTTCGCGGATCGCCTTCTCGTCGCGGGCCAGGATCTGCCAGTCGTATGTCTCCTGACTGACCATCCAGGTGGTGGTGCCGGTGAAATTGCCGGAACTGATCGTGTACTCCCACTTGTGGGGGGTGTTGATGAAGGAAACGGTATTGGCGGTGGGCCGGAAGGCGAGGGAACGCTTTCGGGTCTCGGGCAGCGCCATGACCCTCACCTGGAAGGCGCCGTCGCCGTTGCTCCGGAAGAAGCCACCGGAGCCCGAGACCGGCTCGCCGTTGATGAAGAACCGCGCGTCACCCACGACGCTTACCACCGTGGCCTCGTAGCCGGGGGCGGGCCGCTCTGCGGCGGCGGCGCCGGCTCCCGCCGCTGATGCGCCCGCCGCGCCGGCCCGGCCGGCGGTGGAGCTGCCGGCCACCTGCTCGACTTGCTGGCGCTTCTCTCCCTCCTGGCGCTGCCGCGACAGCTTCAGCCGCTCCTCGCCGAGCTGGTCGGCGAGTTCATCGAGCTGCGCGTCGATCTCCTTGAGCTTCTGCGCGTGGGCGTAGAGGGTCTTGGCGTCCCGGCGCTCGATGTAGCGCCGGAAGTTGGTCAACCAGCCCTCGCTCGTCTCGTACTGGGGCACCTCCCGCCAGATGCGGTTCAACTGGTCACGCATCTGATCCAGACCGTCCGCCTGCTCGTCCCAGCCCGCCTCGCGCAGCTTGCGCGCGTCGCGCTCCAGTTCGTTCTTGCGGGTCAGCAGATCCTCACGCATGCGGTCGAGCCACTGCATCTTGTCGACCGTCTCCGCGGAGAGGATGATGCCGCGCTCGGCCCACTCCCAGGAAACCTCGGCATCGTTGCGCTCGCTCAGCGAGGGCTGGCTGCCGCCCTGAGCATCCTGGATCACCTGGTGGAGTTCGCTATCCGGGTTGGTCTGGGCCTGGAGCGGCTGCGCCGCCAGCAGGGAAGCGGCCGCGCCGGCGACCGCGATCAGGCGTCTCATCCTTCTGGTCCTCCCCGTTCCTGTTGTCGTCCCCTCAAGGCGACCCCGGCCGGGGCCACAGGGCCGCGTCGCAGAGGTTGCAGTGCAGTCCGCCCAGCCAACCGCCGAGGCCGTTGTAGGCGCCCCAGCCCCAGCGGGGATTGGGATCCATGGCGTAGCCGGCGAGGCGCATGGTGTGGAAGAAGTCCTTGGCCAATCGGTCGCCGTCGACGGGAATGCAGCCGGACTTCTCACCGGCCCGACAGATCTTGCGCGGGTCGCAGCGCAGGATGCCGCCCGGCCCCTTGATCCGGCACCAGGCCTGCATGCAGGCGCGGTCGCAGTTGGGAATGCTCACCACGCCGCCGTTGGGGAGGTAGGCGGTCACCGGCGAGCCCTCGATGCCGGGCGACTTGAAGAAGTTCTCCTCGGCACCGTGGTGGGTGACGTTCCCGCCCTCGTAGGGCAGGCCGCCGTGGTCGCGCGGATGAAAGCCGGGGTCCTCCCCCCGGACGGCGCGGTTCAGGTCATCGACGGTCTGCTGCTGGCTGGCAGTGATGAACCCGGTCTCGGAGTTGTAGCCGGGCACCTCCTGTTTGCCCTTCCTGCCGAAGGCCAGGAGGTCGTAGTCGGCGGTGAAGATCTTCCCGGTCTCCGGGTGCCCGAGCACCATCACGGCTTCGGGAGGGGTGGCGGGCGTGAAGGCGAGGACTGCGTCGGTCTCGGCGTCGGCCCACCGCCCCGGCGCAGCCTCGACCACGAAGAGCGTCTCTCCGCTGGCCGGATCCGTCACCTTGTGCACCAGCTTGCCGTCCTGGCGCGGAAAGGGTACCGCCTTGGCGCAGGCCGGCGGCTGCAGGCACTTGCGAACCGTCTCCCAGCCCTCGGCGAGTTCGTCGCCGAGACCGGCCACGAGCGTCTCGAGGTCTGCGTGGGCCGGCGTGCCCGGCGTCGCGCGCGCCAGCTTCGCCTTGGCCTCCGCCAGCGCCGTGGCCGTCTTGTTGAGGGTCTGGTCGACGGGAATGGTGCCGGCGATGATGCCGCGCGTCGCGCTCTTCGCCTTGACGCTCATCGGCTTTGTCGCGGCGTTGCGGGCGATGAGAGCGGCCGCCGCCGGGTTGACTTCGCGCACCAGCAGGATCTCTCCCCGCTTGCGGGCGACGTGGGAGAAGGCCTCGCCGTGGGCGCGCAGCATTCCTGATGCCGCGATGGCCGCCCGGCGGCTGGTCGGCTGCGCCGCCATCAGGCCGCGGCGCATGACGTCGGTCGCGTCGCTCAGCGCCCGCGCCTTCCATTCGTCGGGCAGGTCCATGACGTGGACCCGATCCTGCGCCGCGTCCCGCAGTTTCTGATGGATGAACCAGTTGCCGGCGGCCTCCGACCCCGGCGGCCGCGCCGTCGCTCTGCCGGCCGTCGCATTGGGCCGGAAGGGGCGGCCGGCCTGGCCCGGCCGCGCCAGCCGCTCGACCTGCAGGGCCAGGAACTCCCGCAGCTCGGCCAGCTGAGCCACCGAGGTGCCCCAGCGCGCAGCCATGGCTTCGCGCATGGCGGCCGCCTGACCCCGGAACGCCTCGGTTCGCCAGGCGCCGTACGCGAGCGCGCCGTCTAGGAACTCCCGCAGCTTGTCCAGGGCCACGACCACCCGAGGCGAACGCTGCGCCGCTTCGGCCACCTTCTTCGCGGCGGCAGGACCCACCACCGGCAGCGCCAGGAAGAAGACCGTGATCGCCCTTTCCACGAAGTGCAGCTTCGTGCCGGCCAGCGACTCGCCAGCGTAGAGAGCATAGATGTCGATCGCCTCGCCGACCAGCGGTATCGCCGCCATGATGTCGGTCGCCAGCTGCTGCTCGGCGGCCAGATTCTCGATCTCCGCCGCCAGCAGCTCGGCGTCGGCCGACTGGATCTGGCGGATCGCCTCGACGTAGTCGCGCAGGCGCTCGACATGAGGGTCGGGGCAGAAGAGCGCGGGGATCTCCCGCCCGTCGATCTTCAGGACCGCTCCGGGAGCGGGGGCGGGCCTGCAGGCCGGCGGTTCCAGAAAGCGCGAAGCGACGGCTCCGACGTAAGCCACTGTCAGCCGCTTCATCAGGCCGAGCCGGTACTGCGTGCGCACCGCCTCGTCCTCGGCGATCTGGACCCGGAAGTTGTGCGGCAGACTGCTCCAGGAGGACGGGCCCGGATTGTTCGGGTCGATGAACCGGCCGGTCCGGATGATCTCCTTGCCGAGCTCGTAGTAGCGGGTGAAACGGTCGAACTCGAGGTCGCTGCCGGCGATGAGCCGGGCCACCTCGTCGAGGGCGGCCTGCAGATCGCGGGTGGAAATCTGCTCCACGGGCGACCGGGCCCAGACTTCCGTCCGGGCCACCAGGGATTCGGCGGCCGACCGGGGCACCGACTGCGCTTGGCCCGCGGTGCACAGCACCATGAAGACCAGCAACACCAGTGCCGGCAGACGGCCATGTCGGATTCGAACCGGCATGGGCCATCCCAGCTCCAGGGCATTTATCGCAAGTTGGAGTATACCCGATCTCTGGTTTCAAGGCGAGCGGTCTGCATTGAGGACCACTCGTGGCCAGAGGCTCGCAAGCCGATCAGCGCGCTAGAGCCGCTCGCCGACCTGGCGGGCCGCGGCGAGCAGCCGGTCGAGGTGCACCGGCCGGCCGCCGCGGCGGACCATCTGGGGCGTCAGGCCGGCCGCGCTGACGGCGCAGACCAGCCGGCCCCGCCGGTCGAACACCGGAACGGCGAGGGCGGTCAGGCCCAGGGCCACGTCGTCCACCGCCAGCTCCCAGCCCTGAGCGCGCACCTTCTTCAGGCGTGCCAGCAGCAGGTCGCGGTCGGTGATGCTCTTCGGCGTCAGCGCCGTCAGCGCCTGCGGCACGACCCGTTCGATCTCCTCCGGGCTCTGGTAGGACAGCAGCAGCTTCGGCGCGCCGCCGCAGTTGATCGGCAGGGTGCCGCCGATCTGCCACCAGCGCACCTCCATGCCGGTGATGTCGTGGATCCGTTCCAGACAGACCGCCCGGCCGTCCTGGTAGACGGACAGGAAGATCGTGCCCTTCAGGTCGGCCGCCAGCTCGGCGAGCACCGGCGCGGCCGCGGCGCGGACGTCGAGCCCGTCGGCCACCGAGTTCGCGAGGTCACGGATGACTCCGCCCAGACCCCAGCGCTGGGTCGTTGAGTCGAAGACCACCAGCCCGTCGCTCGCCAGGGTGAGCAGCAGCCGGCGCGTCGTGCCCTTGTCCAGGCCGCTGATCTGGCTGACCTCGGTGAGCGACAGGACGCCGCGCCCGGCGAAGCTGCGCAGGATCGCCGCGGCCCGCCGCACCGAGCGCACCAGCGGCACCGACCCCGCCGTCTCCTCGCCGTCCTTCAGGGAAAGAGTGTCCATCGGCCCTGTCTAGCCTGCCCCCGCGGGGGTCGCCAGCCTCCTCCGTTCGTGTCCGTCCGGTAGTGTCATCAGATGATACACATGTTGAAGGTTGACACCAGAGGGCGGTATCAGTGAGATGCGGGCAACGAGAAGAGCGCCTGGGGAGAGGCGATGCCGAGCGGACTTTCGGGTTCCTGGTCTCTGACGCGCATCGAGGAGATGCTGACGCCGGGCTTCGATCCCGCCTTCCTGTTTCCCGACTACGACGCGGAGATCCTGCGCGAGCACGATCAGCTCGCCCGGCCGGGCTTCTGGCATCCGGCGACCGGCAAGGTCATGTCGTCGATGCACTCCTGGATGCTGCGCAACGACCGGCACGTGATCCTGATCGACACCGGCTGCGGCAACGGCAAGGAGCGCGCCCGCCCGCTGTTCGAGCGCTTCCACATGCTCGACAAGCCCTATCTCGACCGGCTGGCCGCCGCGGGCGTCCGTCCGGAGGACGTGACGCTGGTAATCTGCACCCACCTGCACATCGACCACGTCGGCTGGAACACCCGCCTGCAGGACGGCCGCTGGGTCCCGACCTTCCCGAACGCCCGCTACCTCTTCGGCCGCCGGGAGTTCGCACACTGGAGCGAGGGCGGGGCCGGTCTGGCGGCCCTGCCGGAGAACGGCCCGGTGATCGAGGACTCGGTCAGGCCGGTGGTCGAGGCTGGGCTCGCCGAGCTCGTCGACGACGAGACCGAGGTGCTGCCGGGCATCAGCGTGCAGGCCGCGCCCGGCCACACGGAAGGGCAGCTCGCGGTGATCGTGCGCGACGGCCGCCGGCGGTATCTCTTCTCGGGCGACAGTCTGCACCAGCCGATGCAGGTCTACCGCCCCCACTGGAACAGCCGCTTCTGCGAGGACGCCGCGCGGGCCCGCGAGACCAGGCGGGGCCTGCTCGAGTTCTGCGTCGAGGAGGAGGCGCTGCTGCTGCCGGCGCACTTCGGCGCCCCGCACGGCGGCTTCGTGCGGCGCTCCGGTGCGGACTACCGCTTCGAACCCTGTGAAGACGCGGCCCGCGCGGCATGAGGACGGCCATGAACGCTCCCGAGCTCTCCGATGCCGTGCTGGCGCCGCTGCAGGCGCTGCTCGGGCCGCGCCTGCTCAGCGACGCCGCGAGCCGGGCCTTCTACGCCAACGACATCTTCTGGCAGCCCGGTGTCATGCCCACCGCCATCGCCCTGCCGGAGACGGTGCAGGAGGCGGCCGCCGTGGTGCGCACGGCGTCCGAGCTCGGCCTCGCCGTCGTGCCGCGCGGCGGCGGCATGTCCTATTCCAAGGGCTACCTCGCCGACCGGCCCGGCTGGATCGTGGTCGACATGCGCCGGCTCGACCGCGTGGTCGAGGTCAATGCCGACGACCTCTATGTCGTGGTGGAAGCCGGCTGCACCTGGGCGAAGCTGCACGAGGCGCTGCAGGGCAGTGGCCTGCGCACCGGCTACTGGGGGCCTCTCTCCGGGATCAACGCCACAATCGGCGGCGCGCTCTCCCAGCAGAGCGCCTTCTTCGGCTCGGGCCGCTTCGGCGTCGTCGCCGACAGCGTGATCGGCCTGGAAGTGATCCTCGCCGACGGCCGCGTCGTCGCCACGGGCTCCGGCGGCCGGACGGCGGCCAAGCCCTTCACCCGCTACAGCGGCCCGGACCTCACCGGCCTCTTCCTCGGCGACACCGGCGCGCTGGGGCTGAAGGCGCGGGCGGTGCTGCGCCTGCGCCCCGAGGCGGCGGCGACCGGCTTCCTCTCCTTCGGTTTCGCCTCGATGGCGGCCATGGTCGAGGCGCAGGTGGGGCTCGGGCGCACGGGCCTGATCGCCGAGACCTTCGGCATCGACCGCGCGAAGGCCGAGCACTCGGCCAGCGTCAACCGGGTCTCGGACAACCTGAAGGCCCTGGCGAACGTCGCCCGGGCGAGCGGCGGCCTGCTGAAGGGCGTGCGGGAGGCGGCGGCGGTGGCCGGCGCGGGGACGGGCTTCCTGAAGGAGCACGCCTTCACCCTGCACATGACGGTGGAGACCGACAACGACGCGGGTCTGGCCGGCAGCCTGGACCGTCTGCGGCGGATCGCGGCCGCGGCGGGCGCCAAGGAGATCGAGCCGTCGGTGCCGAAGGTGATGCGCGCCCGGCCCTTCGGCCCGGTCCGCGGCATGCTGGGCCTCGACGGCCAGCGGTGGGTGCCGATCCACGCGGTCTTCCCGCTGGGCGACGCGCAGAAGGTCGTGGCGGCCAACGAGGCCTATTTCGCCGAGCGGGCCGACTTCGTGAAGCGCCACGGCGTCCTCGTGTCGGTCATGACCATGACCGTCGGCAGCGAGTTCTTCCTGGAGCCGGCCTTCTACTGGTACGACGAGATCACGCCGCTGCATGCGGCCAGTCTCGGCGAGGCCGTGGTCAAGCCGTGGCTCGACCGCCCGGCCGACGAGGGCGCCCGCGCCGCGGTCGTCGAACTGCGCGCCGGCTGCCAGCAGCTCTACGCCGGGCTGGGCGGCGTGAGCTGGCAGATCGCGCGCGACTATCCCTTCCGAACGGTCCTGAAGCCTGAGACCTGGGCCCTGCTCACCGCCCTGAAGCAGGCCCTGGACCCGCGCGGGCTGATGAACCCCGGCGCCCTGGGCCTCGGCGGCCCGGCGCCGGCGATGCAGTAGGCGAGAGGTTCCCCATGGGCTTCACCATCACCGAAAAGATCCTCGCCCGGACCGCCGGGCTGCCGTTTGTACGCGCGGGCGACGACATCCGCGCCAAACCGGACTTCGTGCTGGCCTACGACTTCCCCGGCTACACCGATGTCTACTTCAAGCAGATGAAGGAGGATTTCGGGATCGAGCGGGTGGCCGAGCCGGAGCGCTTCGGCATCTTCATCGACCACATGGTCCCGGCGGTGACGCCGAAGGAAGAAGACCTGCACATCGGCACCCGCACCTGGTGCGCCGAGAACGGCGTGCCGCTCTACGAGCGCAAGGGCATCGGCCATCAGGTGGCCGCCGAGGTGGGCTATGCCACGCCGGGTGCCTTCGTGGTGCACTTCGACGGCCACGTGAGCCAGCTCGGCACCTTCGGCACCCTGGCGATCGGCCTGCGGCGCAACCTGCTGGAGGCCTTCGTGCGCGACACGGTCTCCCTGCAGGTGCCGCACAGCGTGCGGGTCAACCTGACCGGCCGGCTGCAGCCCGGTGTCATGGCCCGCGACGTCTTCCATCACATCGTCCGCACCCTCGGACCCAGCGCCTGCCGCTTCAAGGTGATGGAGGTCGGCGGCGAGGGGCTGGAGCAGATCTCCACCGAGGGGCTGCAGACCCTGACGGGGCTGGCGATGTTCACCGGCGCCGTCACCGCGATCGTCAATCCCGACGAGAAGCGGCTGGCCTACGCCCTGCCGCGGGCGCGCAAGCGGCTCGACCCCGTCCGGAGCGACCCGGATGCGACCTACGCCGCGGTCCACGACATCGACCTCTCGACCCTGGAGCCGGTGGTCGTGGTCCCGCCGAGCCCGGCCAACACCCAGGATCTGTCGGCCCACCTCGGCCTGCCGGTCCAGGTCGGCTACCTGGGATCCTGCGCTTCGGGGCGCCTGGAGGACCTGCGGGCGGCTGCCAGGGTGCTGAGCGGCCGGCAGGTGGCGCCGGGCTTCCAACTCCATATCATCCCGACCAGCCAGGAGATCATGGCGGCCGCGGCGAACGAGGGGCTGATCGGCCCGCTGGTGGCGGCCGGCGCCTTCGTCTCCTCGCCGAGCTGCGACTACTGCTTCGGGCGGATCGGCACCATGACCGAGGGCCAGCGGGCGGTCTCGACCGGCACCCTCAACGTCCGCGGCCGCATGGGCAGCCCGGACTCCGAGATCTACCTCTGCAGCGCCGCGACGCTGGCCGCCTCGGCGATCGAGGGCCGGCTGGCCGACCCGCGCAAGTACCTGTGAGGCCGTCATGCCGTTGCAGAACCTCCGCGGTCGCGTCGCCTTCGTCTTCGACGAGATCGACTTCGACGTCGACCAGATCGTCGGCGTGAAGAACATCAAGATCCTCGACATCGAGGAACTGGCCGCCGCCGCCATGCAGGCCTACGACCCCGACTTCCGCAGCAAGGTGAAGCCGGGGGACCTGCTGGTCGGCGCCCAGAACTTCGGCTACGGCCACCCGCACTACCCGCCGATGAAGGCGATGCGGCATCTGGGGATCGCCGGGGTGATCGCCGAGTCCTTCTCGCCCGGCTACTGGCGCGGCGAGATTTCCATGGGCTTTCCGCAGGTGAGCTGCCCCGGGATCCTCGGCTTCGTCGAACGCTGGGACGAGATCGAGGTCGACTGGTCCGCGGGCGTCGTGCGCAACCACACCCGCGGCGCCGACCTTCCCTTCGAGCCGCTGCCCGCCGCCGACCTGGCGATGCTGGAGGCCGGCGGACTCGTGCCCTTCCTGAAAGGAACCGCTGCCGCCTGAGCGCCGCAGCACAGTCGCGAAAGGACGCAATTGCCATGGCTGCTTCCGGATCCGAGTACAGGAGCCGCGTGCTCGCCCAGAAGACCGTCTGGGCGGCCGGCGCCTTCGACGCCCTGTCCGCCAAGCTCATCGAGGCTGCGGGCTTCGACGCCGTGATGACCTCGGGCTTCGGCGTCGCCGCCTCCTTCCTGGGGCAGCCCGACGCCGAGCTCTACACCATGTCGGAGAACCTCGCGGTGGTCCGCAACGTGGCCAACGCGATCTCGGTGCCGCTCATCGCCGACGCCGATACCGGTTACGGCAACGCCATCAACGTCATGCGCACGGTGCGCGAGTTCGAGGCCGCCGGCTGCTCCGCCGTCATCCTGGAAGACCAGGTCTCGCCGAAGCGCTGCCCGATCTGCGTGGGCGGCGTCGAGGTCCTGGAGATCGACGAGGCCCGCGCCAAGATCGAGGCCGCGGCCGCCGCGCGGCGCAACCCGAACCTCGTGATCATCGCGCGCACCGATGCGCCGACGGAGGAGGAGGCCATCGCCCGGGCCAAGGCCTACGTCGCCGCCGGCGCCGACGTCATCCAGCCGATCAGCAAGACCTTCTCCTCGATCGAGGGGCTGCGGGCCCTGCGTCAGGCCTGCGGCGTGCCGCTGTCGCTGCAGGTGCTCGGCTGGCTGGAGAAGAAGCTCTCGCCGCAGGAGATCGAGAGCGTCGCCGGCATGGCCACCTTCGCGCTGGTGCCGCTGATGACGGCGGTCGCCGCCCTGCAGGAAAACCTGCAGGTGCTGGCCCGCACCAAGAGCGCCCGCGACCTGCCGCGGCCGGTCACCGGGCACAACGACTTCATCGACTTCATCGGCTTCCCGCAGGTGGAGGAGCTGCAGAAGAAGTACCTCCGCAGCGCACCGGCTGCGGCGGCCGAGTAACCAGAGACGACACAGGGAGGGAAAAAACCCATGTTTGAACGACGGACAGTCCTGACCGCCGCGCTGGCTTCGTGCCTCGCGGTCGCCACCGGCGGCCTCGCCCTCGCCCAGGACAAGGCGCCGGTGCGCATCGCCGCCATCGCGCCGCTGAGCGGCCCCGGCGCCTTCGACGGTCAGCTCGCGGTCGAGGGCATGAAGGCCATGGCGGCCCTGATCAACGACAAGGGCGGCGTGCTCGGCGGCCGGAAGATCGAACTGATCACCTACGACGACAAGGGGACCCCGGAGGAGGGCGTCAGCGCCGCCAAGCGGGCGATCGACCAGGACGACGTCGACCTGGTGGTCGGCGGCTGGTTCAGCGCCGTCGCCCTGTCGATGAAGGAGGTGACCCGCGACCGGATCATCAACGTCATGACCTCCTCGCAGCACCCGAAGGTGACGGAGGAAGGCCACAAGTACCTGTTTCGGCTCAACGCGACGTCGAACATGATGTCCGAGCGCTATTCGAAGTTCATCTGCGACAAGATGGGGATCAAGTCGATCGCCTTCATCACGGTGAACGACGACTACGGCCGCCTGGAGGTGGAGAACTACCGCAAGCTGCTCGGCCAGTGCGGCATCGAGGTGCTCGGCAACGAGTTCTACAACAAGACCGACACCGACTTCACGACGGCCCTGACCAAGCTGCGCAGCCTCAAGCCGGACGCCATCTACGTCTCGGCGATCAACACCTCGCAGGGCGCGACGATCTACCGGCAGATCCGCCAGACCGGCTACAAGGGCACCATCATCGCCTCGGCCGGCAACATGAACCCGAAGCTGGTCGAGCTGTCGGGCAAGGCGCTGGAGGGCGTCTACTCGGTCTCGCTCTTCGCCCCCGACAGTGAGAACCCGATGCTTCAGCAGTGGATGAAGCAGTACAAGTCGATGTTCTCCAACGAGCCGTCGTTCATCGGCTCGCTCGGCGCCCAGGCGGTCGAGGTGCTGGCCGGGGCGGTCGACGAGGCCGGCAGCGCGCGCGACTACGACAAGATCGCCGCCGCCCTCAAGGGCCATCCGTGGAAGACCCTGCTGGGCGAGATCACCTTCACCGACAAGGGCCAGGCGATGCAGAACATCTACCTGATCCAGGTGAAGGACGGTCAGATCGTCAGCGCCGGCAGCTGACGGCCCGGACCCCGCCCAGCCCCTGAGACGAAGGGGCCCCGGCCGCCGGCCGGGGCCCCCGCCTCCCGACGGATCGGACGGATGGAATTCGCCATCTTCCTGCAGCAGCTCGCCAACGGGCTGGTGAACGGCATGACCTACGTGCTGATCGCCACCGGCCTGACGCTGGTCTTCGGCGTGCTGCGCATCATCAATTTCGCCCACGGCGAGTTCTACATGCTCGGCGCCTACCTCACCTACTACGCCGTTTCGCTGACCGGCATGGACTACCTGATGGCCGCCGCGGTGGCGACGCTGCTGGTCGCGGCCATCGGGGTGCTCGCCAACCAGTTCTTCTTCTGGCCGCTGCGGCGCGAGCACGAGTTCACCATCCTGCTGTCCAGCCTCGGGCTCGCCCTGCTGATGAGCAACGGCGGCGAGGTGCTGTTCGGGGCCGACCCCAAGTACGTCAGCAGCCCCTTCGCCGACGAGATCGCCGAGTTCGGCCCCGTCATCATCACCCAGCAGCGGGTGCTGATCCTGCTGGCCGCAGCGGTCGTGCTGGCCGGCGTCTACCTGCTGATCCGCTATTCGACCCTCGGCAAGATGATGCGCGCCACGGCGCAGAACCCGGAGGGGGCGGCGCTGAGCGGCGTCAACATCCGCTGGGTGCACATCTACACCTTCGTCATCGCCTGCGGCCTCGCTGCGCTGGCCGGGGCGCTGGTGGGACCGACGGCCATGATCTTCCCGACGGTCGGCAACTGGGCCGTCCTCAAGGGCTTCATCGTCGTCGTCATGGGCGGCCTCGGCAGCGTCACCGGCGCGCTGATCGGCGGCCTTCTCCTGGGTGTCGTCGAGTCCCTGGCCGGCGGCTACATCTCCCTCGGCTTCATGGAGGCGATCGGCTACGCCATCATCATCGCCGTCCTGCTGTGGCGGCCGCAGGGACTGTTCAGCACGGCGAGGGCGCGATGAGCGCGCGTCTCGGCCGGCCGCTGCAGCTCCTCGGGCTGCTGCTCGTCCTCGTCCTGCCTCTGCTGACGGGCAACGCCTACCTCCAGCACCTGCTGGTGCTCTGGCTGCTCTACGCCCTGCTCGCCCTCAGCCTGAACGTCATCGTCGGCTACCTCGGTGAACTCTCGTTCGGCCATGCGGCCTTCTTCGGCATCGGCGCCTACACCTCCGCCATTCTGGCGGTGGACTGGGGCCTGCCGCCCGGGTTCGGCCTGATCGCCTCGGGCCTCGTGGCGGCTGCCTTCGGCGTCGCCATCGGCTACGTCTCCCTGCGCATCGTCGGGCCGCAGTTCGCCATCCTGACCCTCGGCTTCGGCGCCATCCTGCACACGGTCACCAACTACTGGGTCGACGTCACCCGCGGGCCCATGGGCATCTCCTCCATCCCGCCCATGTCCCTCGGACCTGACTGGCTCACCGTCGAGGACGCGCGCGGCTACTACTACCTGGTCCTCGCCTTCCTCGCCGCCTTCGCCTACGCGTGCCATGCACTCAAGCGCAGCCGCACCGGCCGGGCCTTCGAGGCGCTGCGCGAGAACGCGCCGCTGGCCGCTTCCCTGGGCGTCGACGTCTTCCGCAACAAGCTGCTGGGCTTCGTCGTCGCCACTGCGGTGGCCGGCGTGGCCGGCAGCCTCTACGGCCACTACATCCGCGTCATCACGCCGGACATGATGGGTCTGCAGTACGTCGCCGCACTGATCATCATGGTGATCGTCGGCGGCCGCGGCACCATCGCCGGACCGATCGTCGGGGCGGCGGTCTACGTCGGTCTGCTCGAACTGCTGCGCGAGGCCGGGTCGCTGCGTCTGGTGATCTTCGCCGCGCTGCTGACCCTCTCGGTGGTGTTCCTGCCCGGCGGCCTCGTCAGCCTGGTCCGGCGCACGCGGGTCTCCGCGGAAGCCCAGCAGGGAGAGGGGCGATGAGCGGGCCGCTGCTGCAGGTCGAAGGCCTCACCAAGGTCTTCGGCGGCCTGACCGCGGTGCGCGACGTCGACTTCTCGGTCGCCGAGGGGGAGATCGTCGGCCTGATCGGCCCGAACGGCGCCGGCAAGACGACGCTGTTCAACATGCTGGCGGGCTCCAGCGTGCCGACCCGCGGACGGGTCCGCTTCGCCGGCGAGGACTGCACCGGCGAGCCGGCGCACGCCATGGCCCGACGCGGGGTGACCCGGACCTTCCAGATCACCAGCCTCTTCCCGGCGCTGACCGCCTACGAGAACGTGCTCGCCGGAACCTACCGCACGACCCGGCGCGGCTGGGTCGACGCCCTCTTCGGCGCCCGCGCCCAGGCGGAGGAGGAGGCCGCGGCGGCCCAGCGGGCCCGGGACGTGCTGGGCTTCGCAGGCCTGGCGGAGCGGGCGGGGGAACTGGCCGACGCCCTCTCCTACGGCGAGCAGCGCAAGCTGGAGATCGCCATCGCGCTGGCCGCCAGCCCGCGGCTGCTGCTGCTCGACGAGCCGGCGGCGGGGCTGAATCCGGACGAGGGGCAGCGCCTGATCGCCCTGATTCGGCAGATCCGCGAGCGCGGCACCACGGTGCTGCTGGTCGAGCATCACATGCGGGTCGTCATGGGGGTGTGCGACCGTCTGATCGTGATCGACCATGGGGAGAAGATCGCCGAGGGACCACCGGTCGCGGTCGCCAACGACCCCGAGGTGATCCGCGTCTACCTCGGCCGGGAGACCGCCCATGCTTGATGTCTCGAACCTGAGCCTGCGCTACGGCCGGCGCGAGGCGCTGCGCGGCATCTCCTTCACCGTCGGTCGCGGTGAGCTGGTGACCCTGATCGGCTCGAACGGCGCCGGCAAGACCACCACCCTCAAGGCCCTGTCGGGCCTGCTGCGGTCGAGCGGCGGCACCATCGCCTTCGAGGGCGAGCGGATCGAGCGGGAGCCGTCCCACGCCATCGTCGGCCGCGGCATCGCCCACGTGCCCGAGGGCCGGCTGCTCTTCCCCGACATGACGGTGCGCGAGCACCTGGAGCTGGGCGCGCTCAGGGCGCGCAGCGGCGGGCGCAGCCTGTCCGAGCGTTTCGACTGGGTCTACGGCCTCTTCCCGATCCTGGCCGAGCGCCGTTCCCAGCGGGCCGGCACCCTCAGCGGCGGCCAGCAGCAGATGGTCGCCATCGCCCGCGGCCTGATGGCCAATCCGCTGTTCCTGATGTTCGACGAGCCCTCGCTGGGTCTGGCGCCGGTCATCGTCGACCAGCTCGCCGACATCATCGTTGCGCTGCACCGGGAGGGGCTGACCATCCTGCTGGTGGAGCAGCGGGTCGACCTGGCCCTGCGGCTGGCCGATCGCGGCTACGTGCTGGAGACCGGGCAGATCGTGCTGCAGGACCGGGCCGAGGCCCTGCTCGCCGACCCGCGGGTGAAGAAGGCCTATCTCGGCCTCTGAGGAAAGGAAGCGCCATGAGCGAGACCCTGTCGCGTCCCAAGGCCTATTCCGGCTACCGCCTGCGCGACGTGCCGGCGGAGGACGCCCGCCTGACGCACGTGGGGCCGGGGACGCCCTGCGGCGAGCTGATGCGCCGCTACTGGCAGCCGGTGATCCTCTCGGCCGAGTTGAAGGACCTGCCGGTCGCCATCCGCATCCTGGGCGAGGATCTGGTGGCCTTCCGCGACGGGCGGGGGCGGGTGGGCGTGCTGCACCGCCACTGCTGCCACCGCGGCGCCTCGCTGGAGTACGGCCGCATCGCCGAGCAGGGCATCCGCTGCTGCTATCACGGCTGGCACTACGACATCGACGGCACGATCCTCGCCACCCCCGGCGAGCCGGCGAGTAGCCGCCTGAAGGACAACGTCGTGCAGGGCGCCTATCCGACCATGGAGTCCCAGGGCCTGGTCTTCGCCTACATGGGCCCGCCGGAGTCCCTGCCGGCCTTCCCGCACTACGACGTTTTCGACATCGCCGACACCGAGCGGGTGCCCTACGCCCTGCACCACGACTGCAACTGGCTGCAGGTCCACGAGAACCTGATGGACCCCTGGCACGCGGTCTTTCTGCATGCCCGCATGGGCGAGATCCAGCTCACCGAGGCCTGGGGCGAGCAGCCGGTCATCGAGTGGGGCGAGTTGGGCGACCGCCTGTACTACGTCGCCTCCCGCCGGCTGGGTGACAACGTCTGGGTCCGCTTCAACGAGGTGGCGCTGCCCTCCTTCGGACAGGTCGGAGGCTTCTGGGAGGACGGCCTGAAGGAGACGCTGTTCCAGCGGGTCGGCGCCACCCGCTGGACCGTCCCGGTGGACGACACCCACTGCTGGATCTTCGGCCTGCGCCACTTCTCCGACGAACTCGAGGCCAAGGGCATCGGCAACAAGGCCCTGGTGGGCAGGGACAGCCTGGACATCTACGGCCAGACCGGCCACCGCCCCTACGAGGAGATGCAGCGCAACCCAGGTGACTGGGAGGTCGAGGTCTCCCAGCGGCCGATCGCGATCCATGCCCTGGAGCATAGGGGCAGCACCGACAAGGGTGTGGCCATGCTGCGCCGGCAGATCCTGCGCGCGACCCGCGAACCGGTGGCGCCGACCGCGGCGGTGGACGGCGTGACGCCGACCTGGACCAGCAACACCGTGCTGCGCATCCCGGCCCGCCCGGGGGGAGAGGACGAGGACCTGCTGCGCCCCGTCGGCCGTGCGGTGGTGGAGGCGATCAGCGGCGCCGACGCCCTGCCGCCCGCGGTGCGCATCGACACCATCCGGCAGGCCCTGGCGGCTATCCCAGGGCGGGTCTAGGCGGGGACGGCACCGTTCTTCGCCTGGTGAGCCCGTCGAACCACGAGGGGCGGTCGGAGCGGCCGCCCTGGGTCGCCAAGGCGCTGACGCGCCTCGCGATGACCTCGAAATCTGTCATGGCGAGCGCGAGCGAAGCCATCCAGGGCCGCCGCTGCCGTGCAGGACCTGCGGTTTGCCCTCGTCCTTCGACAGGCTCTGGACGAGGAACTATAGAAGACCCTCACGCCGGCCTGTCGAAACGTGTGTCCGTCGAACCACGAGCGCGATATCTGACGGACCGGGAAGGAAAGAACACCGGTGGAAAGATCTGCTGCCTTGCAGGGCAGAGTCAGGAGAGGCGCCCTTCCACGTCGTTGAGCATGAGACGGGCGGGAAGGTCACTGCCCCAGCGCCACAGCACGATGTTGATGTGTGCTGCGGTCGCTCCTCTTGCGAAGCTGCGGATCCGCATGCTGGCGTAACCCTCCGCAATCAGCTGTCGCGCGAAGATCTGGGACGGTGCCTCGCCGTCCTCGCGCACCCTGATCCGCCAGTCGTCAGCGGCGAGGACGGAAAAGTCGATGGCGCGTTCGGCCAGCACGGCCGGATCCTCCGCATCGAAGATCGGGCCGATGTCGGCTTCGTACGATACCAGCGTCGTCGGCTGCAGAGTTCCGATCTGGTTGCTCTCGCGGATCACCGTAAGGATGGCGAGCGACGTGTAGAGGGCAGGGAGACCCTTCGGATTGAAACGTCCCCCATGGAGGCGCGCGCCTTCCCCGGACAGGGGCCGCCGGGCCCGGATCGGATTGAGCGCGCGGTAGAGCAGGCCCCGATGGCGCAGGCCCTCAGGCATGCACCCCAGCGTCGACCGAGTCGATGTAATCCATGACCTCGTCGGCCCTGCCTTCCCGGACGAGTTGCATCGGTGTCAAGCCCGCGAAGCCCACCAGCGGTTCGGAGCGATACCAGGCGTAGGCAATCAACATCGAGCCGAAGCGCGGCTCGACGCGGTTCAGGATCTCGACCATCTCGCGCAGGCGCTTCTGAGTCTTCGGGCTGGCGATCCGTTCCTTGCGGACAACGGCATCCCGGCCAAGGCCGACGGTGCGGGCCACCTCCTCCCGCGTCGTGCGAAGGGCCTTGGCGATCCGCCCGGGCGCGAACTGGCCGCCCTCCACCAGAGTACCGATGTTCATCTCAGGCCCTCCACCTCGAATGACGTAATATAGCGTCAAAAAGGGTGGCGGGTAGAGCTGCCACCGCCCCTACTGCTTGTAACCGGGGTCGGTGCGGTCGAGCAGGCGCAGCAGGGCCGGCCAGATGCGGGCGTTGGCCTTGCGGTCGGCCGAGGCGAAGACGCCGGCCACCTGGGCCGCCACCTCGTGCGGCGGCTCGGTCAGCGGCTCGCCGGTCGAGAGCAGCGCCACCTGGGCCTGGCAGGCGCGCTCCAGGTAGTACATCACGTCGAAGGCCTCGGAGATCGTGCGCCCGCAGGCCAGCAGGCCGTGGTTGCGCAGGACCATCGCCAGCCGGTCGCCCAGCGCCGCCTGCAGCCGCTCGCGCTCCCGGTCGGTGAAGTAGACGCCCTCGTAGTCGTGATAGGCGAGCACGTCGGTGAAGCGCATGGCGTGCTGGGTGAGCGGCAGCAGGCCGCGCTGCATCGCGGCCACGGCGATGCCCGCCGCGGTGTGGCTGTGCATCACGCAGACCACGTCGGGCCGGGCCATGTGCACCGCGCTGTGGATCGTGAAGCCGCCGGGGTTGATGCCGAGCCCGGTGGAGTCCTCCAGCACGTTCCCGTCCACGTCGACCTTCACCAGGTTGGAGGCCGTTACTTCCTCGAACATCAGGCCGTAGGCGTTGATCAGGAACTGGTCGTGGGTGCCGGGCACGCGGGCCGAGATGTGGGTGTAGATGAGGTCGGTCATCCGGAAGTGATGGAACAGGCGGTAGCAGGCCGCCAGATCCACGCGGGTCCGCCACTCCGCCTCCGAGGTGCCGGGGCTCTGTCTCGCCGCTGAAAGGGCCGTCGCTTGTGCCATGGTGATCCTCCCGATCGAGGGTGAAGCCTTGTCAGGTCCCGGCGGTCGCTTCCTGGGCGGCGGCGCCGACGGGCTCGCCCGCGCCGCGGCCGCCATGGCCTTTGCCGCCGTAGGGATAGACGGAGCTGCCCAGCCGCTGGGACAGCACCCGGGCGTGACGGTGGAGCATCTCCGCGAGCTCGGGATCGCGCTCGGGGCCGATGACGTGAGCGGGGAAAGCGAAGCCCAGCGCCCCCACCACCTGCCGGCCCTCGCCGAAGATCGGCACGGCCACCGTGCCCAGGCCCGAGGTCGTCTCGCCGCGCTGCGAGGTCCAGCCGAGACGCCGGGCGCGGGCGAGGATCGCCTTGAGCTCGGCACGGTCCGTCACCGTGCGTTCGGTGATCCTCGGCATGCCGTGCAGGTCCAGCAGGGCATCGACCCGCGCCTCGTCCAGGTGGCTGATGAGGGTGCGGCCGCCCGAGGTCGCGTGCAGCGGCAGGACGGTGCCCACCCGCCAGCCCGTATCGACGAACAGCGGACCCTCGACGCCCACGAGGTAAAAGGCGTCGTCGCCGTCCATCACCGACAGGCGGGCGCTGTGGCCGCTCTCCGCCACGATCGCCCGCATGATCGGCATGGCCTCTCGGGTCACGGGATCGAAGTTCACGTAGCGCGAGCCCAGCACGAAGGCCCGGACCCCCACGTGGTAGCGCCGGGTCTTCGGGTCCTGGGTCACCAGCCCGCTGTCGCGGAAGGCGCTCAGCATCTTGGAGACCTGGCTCTTGGGCATGCCGGTTGCCTCGGCCAGTTCACCGACGCCGAAGTCGGCTTTCTCGCCGGTGAACTGGGCCAGCAGGTGCAGGGCTGTACGTAACGACTTCATCCGTCACCGTTTCCGCAAGACGTTCATTCCCGTGTGGGCAGCTCCACGGTAGCCGTGCCCTTGGCGGTTGTCTCGCCGAGCTGGTTCTCGGCCCAGAGCTCGAGGTCGACCAGGGGCCGGCCGCCGTCGCGCCGCTTGCCGCTGACCCGGCCCTTGAAGTAGCTGGTGTCGCCGAAGATCACCGGCCGCCGCACCCGCAGGGAATAGCTGCGCAGGAAGCCGTCGTCGCCCATCCAGTTCGTCACGGCCGAGGCCATGAAGCCGAGCCGCTGGGGGCCGTTGTCGTAGGCGCCCGGCATGCCGATCTCGCTGGTCGCGATCTTGTCGTCCTGATGGCCGATCGAGGGGCTGACGACCGCGCCGTAGTAGCTGGCGTCGTAGTTGTTGGGCAGCGCCTCGGGATTGTGCCGCGCCTTGTGGGAATAGAGCCAGCGCAGCCGGGTGGACTTGTAGCCGGTCGTGCCGACGGCGCCGACGTAGTAGCAGGTCATGTCCATCCGGGTGAGCGGGCCGCGCACGGTGCCCGGCAGTTGGTCGCCGACCTGCACGTCCTCCCAGTAGCGCGGCTCGGCGCCGCGGCGCTCCTCGTTCAGGACCGCCTGCTCGATGGCCGCCAGCTCCTCGGCCGTGTAGCGCTGCTCCTTGCGCGGCTCGTAGCGCAGGCCGCCCTCGGCGTTCATCCGCGGGATGCGGAAGGTGTGGGAGAGGGTGCGCGCCGCCACCCGGCCATGCTGATTGCGGTAGAGCACCTCGCCGGTCTGGATCAGCATGCGCTTGGCCTTGTTGCCGGCCACGTCGGTCACGTCGACCAGCTTGCCCGACGCCTTGATCTCGTCGCCGCGGCGGATCGGCTCCTCGAAGAACCAGTCGGCCCCCGAGTAGATCCACTGCACGTCGGGCAGGCCCGGCGCGATGACGGCGTCGAAGATGGTGTAGGGGAAGGTCGGCGGGGCGATGATGCCGCCCCACTTGGTCTTCGCCGCGTAGTCCGGGTCGCACCAGAGGGGGTTGTCGTCGCCGATGCCCCAGGCGTAGCGACGGATCGTGTCGCGCGTGGCCTCGTGGGTCCACTGCTCGATGCGGATCTCCTGCCCGAGCAGGGCGCGCGCCTCCTCGAGGGCGCCCTCGCCGAGGCCGGTCTGAATCAGCTGGTTGCCATCCATGGCTTCTTCCTTCGTATCAGTCATCGGGCTGCGTGCGGACGACGAGGCTGTCGACCGCCAGCACCCCCTGTCCTTCGGGGCGGACGACCACGGGATTGAGGTCGACCTCCCGGATCGAGTCGGCGTGCAGGAAGGCGTCGCCGACCCGCCTGGCCAGCGCCGTCAGGGCGGCGCGGTCGGCGGGCGGCTGCCCCCGCGCACCGGCCAGCAGCGGTGCGATCCGCAGGCCTTCCAGGGCAGCCGCGATCTCGGCTTCGCCGGCCGGCAGCGACAGGCTGGCGCTGTCCGCCAGGATCTCGGTCCACAGCCCGCCGGCCCCGACCGTCAGCACCGGCCCCATCTCGGGATCGCGGGTACAGCCGATCAGGATCTCGACGCCGCCGCTCGCCATCTGCTGCACCTGCCAGCCGGTGATGCGGGCGTTCGGCGCATGCGCCGCCACCGCCGCCGTCACCCTGTCCCAGGCGGCGGCGAGGGCCGACGCGTCGGCGAGGCCGAGGGCGACGCCACCGGCCTCGGTCTTGTGGGGGATGTCCGGCGAGACGACCTTGAGGGCCACCGGCCAGCCCATCGCCTGCGCCGCCGCCTGCGCCTCGTCGAGAGTCCGGCACAAGGCCTCGCCCGGCAACGGGACGCCCGCCGTGGCGAGGAAGTCCGCCCCGCCGTCGTCGGCACGGGCCGGTGAGGCGTCCTCGCCCGCCGGCAGCGGCCGTGCCGCCCAGGCTCGTGCTCCCAGCGCCGCGACGACCCGGTCTGCACTGGGCAGCACCAGGACGCCGGCATGCTGCAGCCGCAGCCGGGCCTCGCGGGCGAGGCCGTCGCTCGACGACAGGAAGGCCAGCGCGATCTGCTTGCCTTCGGCCCGGGCGCGGCCGGTCAGCTTCTCCAGCCAGGGCGTCAGCGCCGCATAGTCGTGGGCCAGGGAGGTGAGGATGACCAGCAGGGTGCCGACGCCCTCGTCCGCCAGCATCGCCTCGGCGCAGAGGGCGAAGCCCTGCTCGCTGGTGAAGAGCGCGGTGTCGACGGGGTTGGCGACCGTCATCTGCGGCGGCAGCACGGCGCGCAGGCGCTGGCGCGTCTCGTCGGAGAGCGCCGGCACGGGCAGACCTGCCTCGGCCGACCAGTCCGAGATCAGCACGCCGAGGCCGCCGGAGATGGTCAGCACGCCCAGCCCTTCGGGCTCGGCCGTCCGGCGCGGCCCGAAGGCCGAGAGGCAGAGCAGGACGTCCAGCAGGGCGTCGAGGGTGGTCACCTCGATCAGGCCGGCCTGGCGGGCGACCGACTGCCAGACCTTGCTGGCACCCGCCAGCTTCCCGGTGTGGGAGACGGCGGCCGCGCGCCCGGCCTGGGAGCGGCCGGCCCGCAGGACCACCAGGGTCTTGCCGGCGGCGCGCGCCGCCCGGCCGAGCGGCACCAGCCGGCGCCCGTCCTTCAAGCCCTCGATGAAGAGGGCGATGGTGTCGATCTCCGGATCGCCGAGGAAGTGCTCGACCAGATCGAGCACGCCCAGATCCGCCTCGTTGCCGGTCGAGACCCAGGCTCCCAGGGGCAGGTCGAGGTCGTTGAACGACTGCAGCAGGGAGTTGCCCAGGGCCCCCGACTGCGTGACCAGGGCGATCGACCCGGGCCGCGGCATGGCCCGGCGCAGCTCGGTGGAGAAGGTGGCCGTGACGCCACCGCGGGGATTGAGCAGGCCGACGCAGTTCGGGCCGATCAGGCGGATGCCGGTCTCGGCCACGATCTGCTGCAGGCGCTGCTGGGCGGCGGCGTCGCCGGCCTCGGCGAAGCCGCCGGCGATGGAGATCGCGAAGGGGATGCCCCGTCGCCCGCAGGCCTCGAGGCTCTCCGCCACCGCCCCGGCCGGCAGCAGGATCAGTGCCAGGTCGGGGGCCTCCGGCAGCGCTTCCACCGAAGGGAAGCAGCGGATGCCCTCGATCTCCTGGTACTTGCCGTTGACCGGATAGATGCGGCCCTCGAAGCCGTAGCGCAGCAGGTAACGCAGCGGCCGACCCGACAGCTTGGCGCCGTCGGGCGAGGCGCCGATGACGGCGATCGAGCGGGGCGCGATCAGGCGCTCCAGCGATCCGCCGCCGTCCGCGGCGGGCGAGGCCGGCTGCTGCAGAAGAGAGCTCATTCGGCCTTGCGCGCCTCCTCGGCCGCGAAGTCGCACAGCTTCCAGCCGGTCTGGCCCCAGGTGGTGATGCCGCAGACCGCCATCACCTGCATGCAGGCCTCGGCCAGCTCGGGTACCGTCAGCCCTTCCTTCATGGCGGCGCGGCAGTGGTTCTTGGCGCCGTCGAGGTTGCCGGTCACCACGTCGAGCAGGACGTAGATCAGTTCCTTGGTCTTGACGTCCAGGGCGCCACCCTCTTCGGGGCGGCGATAGATCCACTGGCGGGTGCGGGTATAGCCGGCCAGCGCCTCGGGCGCGTAGTCCAGCATCGCCCGGATCGGCTCGGGGAGGTTGCCCAGCGTCTCCATGTAGTGGGCGCGCAGGGCTTCCTGGGTCTGTTTTTCGTCTTGCATGATCTCACCAAGCCTCTTCGAGAAGTTGCAGCACGGCCTCCACCCGCTCGGTGCGGCGCGGATTGAAGAAGAGTCCCCGGTCGCCCATCGTGTGCTCGGCGATCCGCGGCAGCAGTGCCTTGTCCAGGTCGGTCTCGCGCAGCCGCGCGGGCACGCCGGCGGCCGCCTGCAGGTCGCGCACCGCCTGGATGGCGGCCTCCGCCGCCTGCCGTTCGGACAGGCTGGCGGTGTCGATGCCCATGAAGCGGGCCATGAGCGCCAGGGGCGCCGCGGCGACCGGCAGGTTGTAGGCCATGGCGTAGGGCAGCATCACCGAGTTGGCGGTGCCGTGGGACAGGCCGCCCAGCGCGCCGAGGCAGTGGCAGACGGCGTGATGGATGCCGACCCGGGCGTTGGAGATGACCATGCCGGAGAGATGGGCGGCGGCCAGGATGCGGCCGCGGATCTCGACGTCGCCGGGCTTTCCGGGCAGCTGCGGCAGCGCGTCCATGAACAGCCGGATGCCCTGCAGCGCCAGCGCCTCGGAGATCGGGTTGCGCAGGCGCGAGTAGAGCCCCTCGACGCAGTGGGCGAGGCCGTTCATCGAGGTGCGGGCCAGCAGGTCGGCCGGCACCTCGACGTTGGCCTCGGGGTCGAGGATGATCAGGCGGGAAGCCAGCTTCACGTCCCAGAACAGCAGCTTCTTGCCGGCTTCGTCGCGGATGCCCAGCCCCGGCGTGACCTCGGCGGCCGAGCCGGTGGTCGGCACGGCGATCACCGGCAGCTTCGGCGACGGCAGGTCCTTCGGGAAGAAGCGGTCGGGCGGGATGAAGGTCGAGGCGTGCTCCTCGATCCGGCCGCCCTCGGCGAGCAGGATGGCGATGCCCTTGGCGGTGTCAGACGCGCTGCCGCCGCCCACGGCGACGATCCCGTCGATCGACAGGCTCCGCGCCTGCTCGGCGCCCTGTGTCACCAGCGTCGTCGCCGAGTGCTCCACCACCTCTTCGAAGACTCCGACGACACGCTCCCCGAGGGCGTCGCGCACCTTGGCGAAGAGGCGGCTCGCACGGGTGTGCGGCCCGGAGACGAGCAGCAGGCGCCGGCAGCCGAGGGCGTCGACCTCGCCCCCCATCTCGGCGATGGCGCCCGGCTTCAGGACCACCCGGGCGGCGCTGTTGTTGTAGGCGAGCCAGCCGGTGGGGTTGATCGGCGGTGCGGCGACGGCGTCTTCGGCGAGTGTGGACAAGTCTCTTTTCCTCCCGTGGATGCCCGGGGTCAGGCGGCCGCGCGGTCTTCGTTCAGGATCTGCCCCGAAGGCGTGCCCGAGATCGTGGTGCGGTACATCAGGCGCGGCTCCTGATGATTGTGGTCGGGCACCGCCATGTGCAGGGTGCAGCGGTTGTCCCACATGACGATGTCGTGCGGCTGCCAGCGGTGGCGGTAGGTGAACTGGACCTGGGTCTGGTGGCGAAAGAGGAACTCAAGGATCGCGTCGCTCTCCTCTTCCGACAGGCCGAGGATCTGCGTGGTGACTGCGACGCTGACGTAGAGCGCCTTGCGGCCCGTCTCGGGATGGACCCGGACCACCGGCTGGGCGATGCGGGGGTTGGCCTTCTTCATGTCGCGGACCTGCCCCTGGTCGAGGTTCTTCAGGTCCTTGGTCTTGGAGAAGAGCTCGTGGACTGCGCTCAGCGGCTCGAGGATCGCCTGAAAGGCCGGCGAGAGCGTGTCGTAGGCCATGTACTGGTTGGCGAAGAGCGTGTCGCCGCCGACCGACGGGATCTTCACGCAGCGCAGCAGCGAACCCAGCGCCGGCTTGGCCGTGAAGGACAGGTCGGAGTGCCAGTGCCGGCCGGCGTTGCGGGTTTCCGACGGCTTGCCGGCGCTGTCCCGATTGGTCAGCAGGAAGATCTCCGGATGGCCGTCGAGGCGGTAGTGGACCAGCGGATAGTCCTCGACCGGCCCGAAGTAGCGGCTGAAGCGGATCTGCTCGTCGGGGGAGATGTCCTGGTTTCGGAAGACCAGAACCTGGTGGTCGAGCCAGGCGTCGCGGATCGCGGCGATGGTCGCTTCGTCGAGCGGCTGGCGAAGATCGATGCCGGAGACCTCGGCCCCCAGCCCATAGGAGAGACGCTTGACTTCGAGGGTCATGTCAGAGCTCCGTGTTTCCAAATAAGAAACTCTGTTTCCATTTTAGTGTAAACGCTCCAAGCCGCCTGTCAATTCGCGCTCCGTCCGCTCTGGATCAGGGCGAGGCAGGCGTGCAGGGCCTGGATCGACGGCACCGGAACCTGCCGGAGGGCCGCCAGCTCGACGACGCTGCCGAGGATGGCGTCGAGTTCCATCGGCCGCCCCCGCTCGCGGTCCTGCAGCATGGAGGACCGGACGTCGCCCACGGCGCGCCCGCGGGCCAGACGCTCGGCGGGCACGACGCCGGGCTCGACGCCGCAGGCGCGTGCGACCGCGGTCGCCTCCGTCATCAAGGCCGTCGCGAGGTCGACGCTCGGCGGGAAGGAGGCGATCGTGCCGACCGTCGCACCGGTCAGCGCGCCGATCGGGTTCGCCCAGATGTTGCCCAGCAGCTTCCACCAAGCGGTCTGGCGCACGTCGACGGCGGGGGCGGGCAGGCCCGCTTCGACAAAGACGGCGCGCCAGCGTTCGGCCTCCGTCTCCCGTTCCTTGCGCACCGGACCGAGGGGGAAGCTGTCGCTGGCTGTCTTCCTGTGGTGTACGACACCCGGCGCGACCACCTCCGCCGACTTGAAGGCGGCGACCGGAAAGAGCTTCTCCGGCGGCAGCGCCGCCGCCAGCCGACCGTCCGGATCGACCGAGCGCAGGCTGCCCGATGCCTCGCCTTCGGCGCCTTCGGCCTGGAAGTACCACCAGGCCAGACCGTTCTGGATCGGCACGATCCCCGCCGCCCCGGCCGCCGCCCGGGCGAGGTCGTCGGCCAGCCCCGGCAACTGGTGGGCCTTGAGGGTCACCACGATCAGCTCGGCGTCCGGGGCCTCCGCGATCCGCCCCACGGCACGCAGGGCGATGGGCTCGTCGGGCCCGCGGCCGTCGCCCAGCCGCAGCCCGCCGGCCTGCAGCGCCTGCAGGTGCGGGCCGCGCGCCACGGCGGTGACCTCGTGCCCGGCCTGGGCGAGCCGGCCGCCGACGAAACAGCCGATGGCGCCGGCTCCGACCACGGTTATGCGCATGGAGAGGTCTCCGGCATCGCAGTCGTCAGCGCCCGTTCTGCCAGGTGTCGCCGCTCTGCCGGTCCCAGAAGACGATGCGCCGGTGGGCCCAGTCGGCCAGCAGGAAGAGGCAGACGCCGATCAGGGCCAGCAGGATGAGCACGGCGAACACGCCCGGCGTGTCGAGGCGGAACATCAGCTGGCTCATCAGGTAGCCGAGGCCGGCCTCGGCGGCGACGAACTCGGCGGTGATGGCCCCCAGCAGCGCCAGGACCACGGCCGTCTTCATGCCGGCGAAGATGAAGGGGGCGGCGCTCGGCAGGCGGACGTACCAGAATTCGCTCCAGGTGCCGCCGTTGAGCGAGCGGATCAGGGCGATGCGGTCCGGCTCGATGGTGCGCAGGCCGACGATGACGTTCACCATCACCGGGAACAGCGCGACGATCATGGTGATGATGATCTTCGATTCGATGCCGAAGCCGACCCAGATCATCATCAGCGGCGCCAGCGCCACCTTGGGCATGGTCTGCAGGCCGAGGATGTAGGGGTAGAACATCATCTCGAAGGTGCGGCTGAGGGCGATGGGGGTGCCGATCAGCAGCCCTACGGTGACGCCGAGGATATAGCCGATCGCGACCTCCTGGGCGGTCACCAGCAGGTGCCGCTGGAACAGGCCGTTCTCGAAGCCCCCGACGAAGGCGACGGCGATCTGCTGCGGGGTCGGCAGGATCATGGTCGGCACGTCGGCCAGCACGACGTAGTAGTGCCAAGCCAGGAGGATGACGACCAGGACCAGGAGTGGACCACCCCAGCGTACGATCCTGTCTCGGTTCTTCATAGGGCGGCTCCTAGTGGCGCAGCAGCGCGCGGATCTCGCGCGCGTGCTCGGAGAACTGGCGGCTCTCGACCATGTCGAAGGTGCGCGGACGCGGCAGGTCGATGGTGATGTCGGCGAGGATCCGGCCCGGCCGCGCGCTCATCACGATCACCCGGTCACCGAGAAACACCGCCTCGGAGATGGAATGGGTGACGAAGAGGACCGTCTTGGGCTGGAACATCCAGATGCGCTGCAGCTCTTCGTTCATCGTCTCGCGCGTCATGGCGTCCAGGGCCCCGAAGGGCTCGTCCATGAGCAGGAGCGAGGGGTTGTGGATCAGGGCCCGGGCCAGCCCGACGCGCTGCTGCATGCCGCCGGAGAGTTCGGCGGGGTACTTCCCCGCGAAATCGCCCAGGCCGACCATGCGCAGCAGCTCCAGCGCCCGCGGCTTCCAGGCGTCCCGGTCCTTTCGTCGTTGCACCTTCATCGGCAGCAGGACGTTCTGCAGGACGGTGAGCCAGGGCAGCAGCGTGGCGCTCTGGAAGACGAAGCCGATGTCCTCGCGCGGCCGTCCGACCGCCCGTCCGCCGATCTCGCCGTCGCCGTCGCTGGCGGACACGAGGCCCGCCAGCACCTTGAGCAGGGTGGACTTGCCGCAGCCGCTGGGACCGACGATGACGCAGAACTCGCCTTCCCCGACCTCCAGGTCGATCCCGTCGAGCGCCTTCACCTTCTCGCCGCTGCGGGTGGCATAGACCACGCCCATGTGGCGGACCTGCATGAAGGCCTTCCGGGCCGCCGACGGCTCGCCGGCCTCCTGCACCCGGGTCTCCGGGCTCGCGATGCGCACCTGCGCAGACTTCGCCATGGTGGTGTCGCCTTTCTCTTCCGGCACCTTCGTCCCTCTAGTCGGTCAGTCCACCCGGAAGCGCGCCAGCGCCTCCGGGTCGATGTCGAGGCCGAGCCCTGGGGCGTCACCGACGTGCAGGCGCCCGCCGGTGATCTCCAGCGGCTCGCGCAGCAGGTCGCCGGCCAGGTTGAGGTGGAAGCTGAGCTCGGCGGGCAGGCTCTGGGTGGCCTTGTGGGCCACGCAGAAGTGCAGGCCCGCCACCACGCCGACGCCGCTGTCGCCCTGGCTGCCCTGGACCGGCCGCAGCCGGTTTGCCTCGCAAAGGCCGACGATGGCCTGCGACTGCCGGAACCCGGTGCGTGCGACCTTGATCGAGACGAGGTGAATGGCCTCGTCGGCGATCTCCCGCGCCACCTCCCGCGACGTGCGCACGCTCTCGTCGCCGAGGATCGGCACCGGCGAGGTGCGGCCGACCCGGCGGCGCCCCGTCCGGTCCTCCATGTGGCAGGGCTCCTCGGCCCAGAGCAGCCCGACCTCGGCCCCGGCCGCCAGGACCCGCAGCGCATCGGTGGCGCGCAGGCCCATGTTGCCGTCGACGTAGAGCTGCACGTCCGGCAAGGCGCGGCGGACCGTGTGGAGCATGCGGACGTCCTGGTCCGGGTCGATACCCACCTTCAGCTTGAAGCAGCCGATGCCGAAGCGCTCGCGCATCGCCTGGGCTTCCTCCGCCATCGCTTCCGGCGCGCCGTAGCCGCAGACGTAGGTGACCGCCGCGTCGCGGCCCCAGCCGCCGAGCAGCCGGTGGCAGGGCTGGCCCAGCGCCTGGCCCACGAGATCGAAGAGGGCGATGTCCAGGGCCCCCTTGGCGGTGTTGTTGTGCTCGATCCGCTCGAACAGGCTCCAGAGATGCTCGCTCTCGAACGGCGAACGGCCGATGAGGGCGGGGGCGAACCAGCGCTCGACCGCCGCCACCATGGAGGCCTGGGATTCGCCGTAGAAGAACGGCCGGGACGGCGCTTCGGCCTGGCCGACCAGCCCCTCGTCGGTGTGCACCCGCACCAGCACGTGCTCGGTGACCGCGAGCTTGCCGAGGGCGAAGGTCACCGGCTGCTTCAGCGGCAGGGAGAAGGGGATCGCTTCGATCCGGGTAATCTTCATCGCGAGGTCCAGATTCAGGGGCGGGGCCGGCCGGTCATGCCGCGGCCCGGCGGGCGATCTCGGGATCGAGCCTCAGGCCGTGGCCCGGCTCGTCGGGGGGCGTCGCCAGGCCGTCCTTGATGGCGAGACCGCGCTGGAAGGGGCAGGGCCACCAGGGGATCACTTCCAGCGTCAGGCCGTTGGCGATGCCCGCCATCAGGTGGACGTTGATCTCCGGGAAGACGTGTGAGGCGACGGGGATGTCAGCCAGCTCGGCCGCGGCGGCGATCTTCCGCCAGGGCGTGATGCCGCCGACCCGCTGGATGTTGGGCATCAGGACGTCGGCGCCGCGCAGGGCGAGGAGGCGCCGGAAGTCGTCGATCGAGCCGTTGGTCTCGCCGGTCGCGATCGGGCAGGCGGCGGCGGCCGTCACCGCCGCGCAGGCCTCGACGTCGGCGGCCGGCACCGGCTCCTCGAGCCACCAGAGGTCGACCGGACGGAAGAGGTCGGCAGCGGCGACCGCCGCCTTGCGGTCGTACTGCTGGTTGGCGTCCGCGATCACCTTTATGTCTGGCCCCACCGCGCGGCGAACCGCTTCCAGCCGGGCCAGATCCCCGCGCGGCCCGTGGCCGAGCTTGAGCTTGACCGCCGGCCAGCCCGCGGCCGCGAAGCCTTCTGCCTCGGCCGCCAGGGCCGCCGTCTCCAGGGCCAGCGAGCCGGCGCTGCCGTAGACGGGCACGGCGGTGCGTGCGCCGCCCAGCAGCTTCCACAGCGGCTGCCCGAGCAGGCGCCCGCGCAGGTCCCACAGGGCGATGTCGATCGCCCCGAGGGCCGACAGGCCCGCTCCGCCCTGGCCGAGGAAGACGAGCGAGGCGAAGAGGTCCCGCCAGACGGCCTCGATCTGCATGGGGTCGCGGCCGACCAGCCGCTGGCCCAGCAGGTCGATCAGGCCGGCCAGCGCCTTCGCCTCGTCAGGCCCGAAGCAGAAGGCGTGGCCAAGCCCCGCTGCGCCGTCGGTGGTGGTGACCTCCACCATGACGAAGTCGACGCTGCCGATGGTGCGCACCGCCGCCCGGAAGGGCTGCGGCAGGGCGAAGGTGAGGGGCCGGATTTCGACCCGCTCGACCTTCGCGCCGCGGCCCCCTACGGTCTCCACCGGCATCATGGCTCCGGCTCCCGCCAGGCCGCGTCAGCCCTTGACCTTGTAGTTCTTCGCCATCTCGACGATCGCCTTGGCGTCGAAGTCGTTGATGCCTGCGATCAGGTCGTTGGTGTAGAGCTGGTTGGCCTTCACGTCCTTGCTGATCGAGCCGATCTTCTGGAGCATTTCCAGATAGGTCGAGACGTCGATCGGGTCCATGTAGCCCCACTTGTCCCGTTTGACCGCCATGGTGTCGATGCGCATGTTGGTCAGACGCGCCATCAGCCCGCGGATCTCCTGGTCGAGCGCGACCGCCTCGTCCATCCCCGCCTTGCGCTGTTCGGGGTAGCGCTGCCAGTGCAGTCGCACCGCCGCCTCGGGGTTGGTGAGGGCGAAGATCGAGGCCTTGGCCTGGCCCTTGCCCAGCGCGATCAGCTCCTTGCGCTTGTTGGCCAGCGTCTCGCTGCGGCTGATCAGGGCCGTCTGGAAGGACACGCGGTCGGCCAGCGGCGAGGAGATGATGCGCAGCTTGTACTTGGTCGGGTCGACGTTCTCGATCGCGGCATAGACCGAGTCATACATCGCCAGCCCGTCGACCCGCTTGGTGACCCACAGCGCAGCCGCCGCCTGGGCGCCGTAGCCCACGTCGACGAAGGTCACGTCGGTCTCGGGGTCGAGGCCCGCGTCCTCCAGCACCGCCTTGACGATCGGGATCGTGGCCGTCGCCTGGCCGATCACCCCCAGCTTCTTGCCCTTGAGGTCAGCCAGCGTCTTGATCGGGCTGTCCTCGGGCACCGCTGGCATCTGGAAGTTGTGGATGATCATGTTGTACCAGGCCTTCAGGTCGGCGCCCTGGGCGACCGGCTGCATCAGGCCGACGGAGGTGCCGGCGTGGACGACGTCGGCCTCGCCGGTCATGACGATCTGGGCGCCGAGGGCCGAGCCGCGGGCCGAGCGCAGGGTGACCTCGAGGCCGTCCTCCTTCCAGAAGCCCAGGGCATCCGGCAGCGACGTCAGGGTGGAGGTGCCCGGCTCGAAGGAGGCCGAGGAGATGACGACCGTCAGCTTGCCCGGATCGGCCGCGGCTGCCGGGCGCAGCGCGGGCAGGCCCGAGGCGGCCAGAGCGGCGCCGCTGGCGGAGAGAGCAAGAAAGTTGCGGCGAGACAGCATGGTCCGTTTCCTCCCAAGTGTTTCCGGATGAGAAACATCGTTTCTGTTTCTGGAAAATATGCGGAGCTTGCCGTAGGCTGTCAAGCAATGGCCCGCAGCATTCCGCGAGAGGCCGGGGATTGGGAAGGGAAGCCTGTGCAGGCCTTGCCGAGCTACGCGGATCTCCTGGCGCGCCGCGACGGCCCGCCAGGGTCGAGCTGGGGCGTCTTCGGCGCGCACGACGAGGTGGGCACCCTCAACTTCCTGACGCCCGACAGCGTGCGCCATGCCGCCACCCTTGTCCGCCGCGGCGCCGTCTTCTCCCTGGATCACCCGCTCGACCGCTTCGACCCGCCGATCGCGCGCAGCCGCCGGGTGCCGCGCCACACCATCTTCTCCAACAGCCCGCACCACCGCGACGACCACCTGGACGGCCTCTACCTGCAGGCGACCTCCCAGGTGGACGGCCTGCGCCACTTCCGCCATCCGGACCACGGCTTCTACAACGGCGTGCCCGACGAGGCCGTCGCCGCCGGCAGCCCGACCATCGGCGTCAACCGCTACGCCGAGCGCGGCATCGTCGGCCGCGGCGTGCTGATCGACGTGGACCGGCACGTCCGCCGCGCCTGGGGGCGGCCCCTGGACCACCGCGCAGGCGAGGGCTTCCCCGCCGCCCTGCTCGACGAGGCCGCGGCCGCGCAGGGGGTCTCGTTCCGGCCCGGCGACCTGCTGGTCATGCGGACAGGCTGGCTCGACTGCTACTTCAACGAGATGAGCCCCGAGGAGCGGCAGGCGATGCCGGGCAACCTGCGCTCCCCGGGCCTGGAGCAGTCGCATGACACGCTCGCCTGGCTGTGGGACCGGCGCATCGCCATGGGCGCCTCCGACAACGCCGGCTTCGAGGCCATCCCGGCGCGCGCCGACTCGCCCTTCGTCTCGGAGGCCGACCGCCGGGCGGGGCGCGATCCCATCCACGCCGGCCTCATGCACCCGGCGATGATCGCCCTGCTGGGCCTCTGCATCGGCGAGCTCTGGGACCTGGAGGCTCTGGCGGCCGACTGCGCCCGCAGCGGCGTCTGGGAGTTCCTGCTGGTGGTGAAGCCCCTGCATGTGGTCGGCGGCGTCGGCTCGCCGGCCAACGCCACGGCCATCCTGTGAGCGCCGGACCTGTGAGCACCGCGGGCTTCCGCCGCTTCCCGGCGGCGGTGCTGGCCGAGCAGGCGCGCGCCCTGCTGTCCGGCTGGGGCTTCCCTCCGGAGATGGTGGCCGCGGCAGCCGATGCCCTGGTGGATGCCGACCTCATGGGCATCGACAGCCACGGCACCGCGCTGCTGCCGATCTACCGCCAGTTCCTCGACGACGGCCGCTTCAACAAGGCGGCGGCACCGCGGGTCGAGCGGGAGACGCCGGCCTCGGCCCTGCTCGACGGCGACGGCGCGCTCGGCCAGTGGCCGGCGACCCTGGCGACCGACCTCGCCGTCGCCAAGGCGCGGCAGACGGGTCTCGCCGCGGTCGCCGTGCACGGCTCCAACCACTTCGGCGCCGCCGGCTTCTATGCCCGGCGGGCGGCGGAGCAGGGCTTCGTCGCACTGGTCGCCTCCAACGTCTTCAGCCCGGCGATCGTGCCGACGGGCGGGCGCATCGCCCGCTTCGGCACCAACCCGCTGGCCTTCGCCGCGCCGGCGGGCCGCCACCGGCCCTTCCTCTTCGACATGGCGACCAGCACGGTGGCGCTCGGCCGGGTGAAGAAGGCCGCCTGGCGGGGCGAGCGGGTGCCCTTCGGCTGGGTGCTGGGGCCCGACGGCCAGCCCACCGACGATCCGGACCTCGGCTGGAGCACCCGCCTCGCGACCCCGCTGGGCGGCACGCCGGAGCTGTCCAGCCACAAGGGCACGGGGCTGGCCGCCATGGTCGAGATCCTCGGCGGCGTGCTGGCCCGGGCGACCCTGGCGCCGCTGCGGCAGGCGCCGTCTGAGGGGCGGCGGCCCGGCGGCATCGGCCACTTCTTCCTGCTGCTCGATCCCGGCCTCTTCGGCCCGCCGGAGACTTTTCGCGATCTGCTGGACGAGATGATCGACGCCCTGCGCGCGACCCCGCCGATCGACCCGGCGCAGCCCGTGCTGGTCGCCGGCGACCCCGAATACGCCGCCCGCGACGAGCGCGAGCGGGCCGGCGTGCCCCTGCCGAACGCCCTGGTCGACGCCCTGCGCGGCCTGGCGGAGGAGGCAGGGGTGCCGTTCCTGCTGGAGGAGGGCAAGCAGTGAGGCGGTCAGCCCCCAGACTGCCGAAGCTTTGCAAAGATCTCGATGATCGGCGCCAGCAGGCTGTTGTCGGGCTCACGGCCGAGTTTCCTGCTGCGGTCGACGTACTGGCGGCACATGGTAGCAATCCAGTGGGCGACAGCTTCAGGATGCTGCAGGAATATCGGGCCTAGAAGCGATATTGCCTCGGCGACTGACGTAAGAGCTCCTTCCGGGTCGCCCACCTTTTCTTGGCAGTTGCCAAGCATTCCTATCGCGAGCGCGCGCTCTTTTTGGAAGGGGTCCGGTGATTGCCCGGCGAGCTTTCGATGAAGATCGACCGCCTCCTGTGCGGCGGCGAGAGCTTCTTTGTGCCAGCCGAGGTTGCTCCGAGCCATGGCGAGATTATTGAGCGCTGTAGCCAGATAGGGGCGAAAGGCGTCCGCCTGTGCCTGCGCGAGGGCTCTGTAGAGGTCGACCGCTTCCTGTGCGGCGGAGCGGGCATCCTCATGTTGGCTGACGGCGCTAAGCCTGTTGGTGAGGTTGTTCAGCGCGTTTGCAAGGCGTGACCGGAAACCCTCCGGCTGCGCCTTTGCGAGTTCTCGGAAGATCTCGACCGCCTCCTGTGCTGCACCCAGGGCCTCCACTGGCTGGCCGAGCGCACCCAGAACGTTGGCGAGGCTGTTCAGGGAGCCCGCGAGTTCGGGACGGAAGGCATCCGGCCGTGGCCGGGCGAGGTCTCGGAAGAGGGCCACCGACTCGCGCGCGGCGGCGAGGGCCTCCTCGCGCCTGCCGAGCGGATTCAGCTTAGGGACGAGGTTGTTGAGCGCGGTCGCTAGGTTTGGCCGGAAGGCGTCCGGCCATGTCACGGCGAGTTCTCGATATATGTTTATCGCCTCTCGTGCAGCCTTGAGCGCCTCCTCGTTCTGGCCGAGATCGCCCAGCCTACTACACAGATTGTTGAGGGAGGCTGCGAGGTTTGGCCGGAAGGCGTCCGGGCGCGCCCGGACGAGGTCTCGGTAGATGTCGACCGCCTCTTGTGCAGGGGCGAGGGCCTCCGTCCGCTGGCCGACGCCGCCCAGCATGACGGCGAGGGTGCTGAGAGAGCTTGCAAGGTCGGGCCAGAGGGCATCTGGGCGTAGCCGGGCGAGCTCTCGGCGGAGGTCGACGGCCTCCTGTGCGGCGGCGAGCGCTTCCTCAGCCCGGCCGAGGTCGTTCAGCCTGTTGGCAAATGTGTTGAGCGCTGTTGCGAGGTGTGGTCGGAAGGCGTCCGGCTGTGTCTCCGCGAGGTCTCGGCAGAGATCGACCGCTTCCTGTGCTTCGGCGAGGGCCTCCTCGATCCGGCCGAGGTCGCTCAGCATGTTGGCAAGAGTGTTGAGCGAAATGGCGAGTTTGGGCCGGAAGGCATTCGGCCAAGCCTCGGCGAGCTCTCGGTTTAGGCTGACGGATTCTTGTGCGGCGGTGAGGGCGTCTTCACGCCGGCCAATGCTTTGCAGAATGCCAGCAAGGTTGCTGAGCGACATGGCGAGGTCGGGCCGAAAGGCAATCGGCCATGCCCGCGCGAGGTCCCGATAGAGGTTGACAGCCTCCTGAGCGGCGACGATCGCTTCCTCGCGCCGGCCGAGGCTGTCTAGCGTGGCAGTAAACGTTCGTAAGGAGTTCGCCAAGTCGGGCCGGAAGGCGTCGGGGTGGGCTCGGGTGAGATCACGGTAAACGTCGACCGCCTCCTGTGCGGCATTGAAGGCCTGCTCGCATTTGCCGAGTTCGCTGAGCACCTTGGCGAGGTTGGCGAGCGACATAGCGACGTCGGGCCGGAAGGCGTCCGGCTGGGCCTGCGCGAGGTCTCGATAGATGTCAACCGCTTCCTGTGCGGCGTCGAGGGCCTGTTCGTGCCGTCCGAGATCCCCCAGCATGAGGGCTCGATTGTTTAGCGCCATGCCAAGGCCCGGCCGAAAGGTAAGAGGCCGTCCCAGGGAGAGGTCCCGGTAGAGGGCTACAGCCTCCTGTACGGCCACAAGAGCCGCCTCGCCTTGGCCCAGTTCCCGCAAGCCGTTGGCGAGGTTGTTGAGCGACATGGCGAGCTCGCCCTTCAGGGTGCCCGGGCGCTTTCGGATGAGGCCTCGGCAGATTGCGACGGCGTCCTGCGCGGCAGCCAGGGACTCTTCGCGCCGCCCATGGGCGCTCAGCATAGCAGCTAGGTTGATGTGGGAGCCAACAAGATCGGCCCCGAAGATGCTCGGCTGGCCATTCGCGAGATTGTGGAAGAGAGCAACGGCCTCCTGAGCGGCAGCGAGGGCCTCTGCCCGATTGCCGAGATCCATGGCAAATGCAGCCCTGTTCCCCAAGAGGGTGGCACGGGCTTGGGCTGAAGCGTCCACTGGTAGCCCTTCCAGGCAGACCACGACGACACGGTGCCGGAACTCCCGCAAAGCAACCGTTTCTGCCGGGAGCAGTGGACGGAGAGCGGAGGCGAGCCTCACTGCCTCGTCGCTTTCTCCGGCTCGTGCCAACCGTGCGGTCAGGATCTCCGTGGCGGCAATGAGCCACTGAAGCATGTCCGGTCGTCGGTCGGACAGGCGCCGCAGGATCTCGAAGGCGCGAACGGGGTCGGCCTCCGGCGACAGGACGAGGTCGAGCAGGGCCGGTTCGCGGTCGAGCTCCCGTTCCACAATCTGCTCGCCGATCAGGTCCGGTTGCACCGGTTCGAGATAGCGTCGGCCGGGATAGAGTTGCCGGAGAATGTCCGCCACGCCGTCGAGGTCGGCCTGCGTCTGTCCCCTGGCCAGCGGTGCGCGGCTGACGATGGCTCTTGCTGCAGTCCTGTTGTCCGCCCCGCCTTGCAATGTGAGGAGCGCAGCTGCCTCGCCCACCAAGGCGAGCAGCACGGACCCGTTGAGGTCCAGGTCCTCAAGGCAGCGTCTCCATGCTCGTTCCTCGCGCTCAACCAGATAGTCGAGGAACTGCGACGCGGTCGATAGGGTGCGCCCCTCTAGCGAAGCCAGGGCCGCAGCATGGATGAACAGCACGCGGCGAAAAGTCTCGTCCGACAGGTCCGGCGCGTTGGCCGCGGCTGCGAGGCGCTGGGCACTCTGCTCTTCCGGAAAGAGGGCGCCGGCGAAGCATTTTTGGGCTGCCGCGAAGGAGGCCTGCCTGTCTACCGCCGCCTCGGCCAGGGGTGCGAGCGCCCTGGCGTAGAAAGCGGAAGCACGTTCCTGGGCCGCCGCGCCGCGTTGGCGAAGGGCATCAATCCAGGGGACCGAGGTACGCTTGCCGGAGGATGGAGCAGGCGCCGGCCCGTCGCGGGACAGGAGGACGAGCCGCAGGCTTCCACCCGCCAGCCATCGCGGGTGCAGCGCTTCGATCAGGTCGGCCAGTGTGTCGACCCTGCCTTCGGCGTAGTCGACCACGATCAGGGTGGGATCGCTGGTCTCCGCAAGCCTCATTGCCTCCTGCCGGGACGCTTTCGCCAGAAAACCGGCGGCCCAGCCATGCTTCTCTCGCAAATGGGAGCAGGTCTCTATCAGCAGGCGGGTCTTTCCCATGCCGCCTGGGGCGCTGTAGAGGCGGATCGGGTCGTTGGCGCCTTCGGGAGCCAGGCCCCAGGTGACCAAATCATGGAGTTCCGATCGGTCCTGGAAAGGCACGACGCCATAGATGGGGTTAAGGATCCGGCCCGGCGACCCCTTCGTGCTGGAGTTCCAAGGCAGGATCATGGGATCGAGCGTCAGCCGCCAGCCGGCGAACGTCACTTCAACGCGGATGTCCCCTCCGGCGCTGGCCGTTCCGATGCTGACGAGAGGCTCGGCCCTCCCCGCGTCAGCCTTGGTGTTTTTGCGGTGGTTCTCCCGGCTGGCGGACCTTCCCTTTGAAGTGGCCCTCGAAGGTCGCCGAGCGTGCCCGCAGCACCGGTGACGAGGACTCTATGTCCAGCTCGAAGGATTTGGCTGCCCGCAGGGTGTCGAAGTCGAAGAGCGGCTGGATCGCCGGGTTGTCCCGCTCCGCCTCGATGGCGGCCAGCAGCGCGCGGGCGGCTTCCACGATCTCGGCGTCTTCCGCCAAGCGGTCGCTCTCGACCCGCTTCCGAACGAGCGCCGCTTCCTGCTCCGAATCTTCTCCTTGCGCGACCGCTTCCTCAAGCTGCTCGACGGCAGCGCCGGCGCGTCCCGAGCAGCCAGCTATCTTGGCCTTCAGAAAGAGGTAGGCCGTCATGATCGCGTCGGTGGCCACTTTCTGGCCCGCAACCCTGGCGCTGGCCACCAGAACGTCGACGATGCTCTGAACGATCGTCTCCATAATCAAACTCCTCAGCACACTTCTATCGACTATACCGTGTCGCCGCGATTCGCTCTACTTCCTGCTGTAGTGCAGTGCGGTGCTCTCGCGGCACCCGGCTGTTCCGGTCCGGCATAGAGGCCATGAGCCGGCGGCGGGTGCCGGCGGGGCGGGCGGCGCCCATGTGAGGGCTGCGGCCGGCCGGCTTTCCGCGGCGGCCGTGCGCGCCCACGTTCCGGGCCGCGTCCAGCAGCGAAGGCTTCGACCATGACCTCTGCCAGCCCGGCGGCAGCCGCCGCCGACGACACCCGGCACGTGCGCGTGCCGACCTTCGCCATGGCGGTGGCGGCCGGCATCGCGGTGGCCACCCTCTACTACAACCAGCCCATGCTGGGCCTGATCGAGGCGACCTTCTCCGAGTCCGCGAGCGCCGGGCTGGTGCCGACCGCCAGCCAGATCGGCTATGCCCTGGGCCTCTTCTTCCTGGTGCCGCTGGGCGACATGATCGACCGGCGGCGCCTGATCGTCGGCCAGTTCCTGGCGCTGGCCGCGGCCCTGGTGGTCGCCGCCGCCGCGCCCAGCGCCACGGTGCTGATCCTCGGCTCGGCGCTGACCGGCATCGCCGCCACCACGGCCCAGCAGATCATTCCCTTCGCCGCGACCCTGGCCCGGCCGGAGCGGCGCGGCGCCACCATCGGCACGGTGATGAGCGGGCTGCTGTGCGGCATCCTGCTGAGCCGGACCGTCGCCGGCTTCGTCGCCACCCACTTCGGCTGGCGCGCCATGTTCTGGGCGGCCGTGCCGCTGGCGCTGCTCGCTGCGGCGCTGATGGCCTTCGCCCTGCCGGCCGGCCGGCCCACCGCGGACCTGCGCTACCCCGCCGCCCTGCGCTCGCTCGCCCATCTCTGGACCGGCGAGCCGCGCCTGCGGCTGGCGACCGCGACGCAGGCGGCCCTCTTCGCCTCCTTCTCGGCCTTCTGGACAGTGCTGGCCCTGCGGCTGCAGGAGCCGCAGTTCGGGCTGGGGGCGGACGTCGCCGGCCTGTTCGGCGTGGTCGGCGCCATGGGCGTGCTGGCCGCGCCGCTGGCGGGACGCCTCGCCGACCGGCGCGGCCCGGGGTTCATCATCGCCGTCGGCGTCAGTCTGGTGCTGGCCGCCTGGTTCTTCTTCGGCTTCTGGGCGGGCCTCGCGGGCCTCGCGATCGGCGTCGTGCTGCTCGACCTCGGGGTGCAGGGCTCGATGGTGCCGAACCAGCACATGATCTACGCGCTCAGGCCCGAGGCGCGCAGCCGGATCAACACGGTCTTCATGACCGGGATCTTCGTCGGCGGGGCGCTGGGATCGCTGGGCGCGACCTTCGCCTACGGCTTCGGCGGCTGGCACGGCGTCTGCCTGCTCGGCGGCGGGCTGGCGCTGGTCTCCTGCCTGCTGCAGGCGGTGGGCGCCCGCAACCGCCGAAGTGGACCGGCCCACTAAGCCGAATACGGCCCGTTTCCCCGGCCATTTCCTGCGCCACCCTGCAGCCTCCACGCAAACCACGACGGAAGGCGACGGTCGGTGAGCAAGGGTCTGGCAGCGAGCAAAGGTAGGATTCGTTACGCGGCGGCGGTGGCGGCCGCCTGCCTCCTCCTCGCCGGGGCGCAGACGCCCAGGGCGGCGGAGGTGAAGAGCCTGGCGATCATGCTGCCCGAGCAGGCGAACGACTTCGGCTGGAACCAGCAGGGCATGGCCGCCGCGCGCGCCGTTGCGGAGAAGGACGGGCTGGAGTTCATGCCCGCCGAGGGCCTGGGCTACGGCGACCCGCGGCCGACCCTGCGGGAGCTTGCCGCCGACCGCGCCAGCCTGATCATCGCCCACGCCAGCGGCTACAACACCGCTGCGCCGGAGATCGCCGCCGAGACCGGCACCCCGGTCGCCATCGTCGACCGCCCGAACGACCTGAAGCCCGGGCTGGTCGCCGACTACACCCTCTACGCCCACGAGGGCGCCTATCTGGCGGGCGTGCTGGCGGCGCTCACCACCCACACCGGCACGGTCGGCATCGTCACCTCCGGCGAACCGCCGTCGTGGAACGCCCAGTCGGCCGGCTTCGCCCAGGGCGTCCACGCCACGGACCCGGACGTGAAGATCGTCTATGCGGTGATCGGCCCCGCCGCCTACGCCGACGCCGCGGGCGGCCGGCGGGTCGCCGCCTCGGTGATCGCCGCCGGCGCCGACGTCATCTTCGGCCAGGGCGACGGCTCCAGCTTCGGCATGCTCGAGGCGGTGGAGACCAGCAAGGCGGTGGACGGCGGCGAGGTCTGGTTCATCGACGTGATCGGCGACAAGACGCCGATCGACAAGGGGCACCTGCTGTCGTCGGTGCTGTGGAACCTGGAGCCGGTCTACGCCGCCATGGTCGATGACCTGAAGGCCGGCACGTTCGGCACGCGCCACTACGCCATCACCCTGGCGGACGACTCGGTGAAGCTGCTCCAGACGAAGCACATCCCGGCGGCGGTCTGGGACAAGGTGATGGCGGTGCGCCAGCGGATCGTCGACGGCGCGATCGACGTGAAGCTGATCACCGACGCGCAGGGAGTGCGGCCGCTGATGTCGCGGGTCGCGGCCGGGGATTGAGCGGCGCCGCCCCTGCCGCCGAGCCCCCCGCCGTCGTCCTGAAGGGGCTGACCCGGCGGTTCCCGGGGGTGCTGGCGGCCGACGCCGTCTCGCTGGAGATCCGAGCGGGCGAGGTGCACGCCCTGCTGGGTGAGAACGGGGCCGGCAAGTCGACCCTGATCGGCCTGCTGTCCGGCCTGCTGCAGCCTGACGCCGGCGAGATCCGGGTGGACGGCCGGCCGGTGACCATCGCCTCGCCGCGGGCCGCCCGGCGGCTCGGCATCGGCACGGTGCACCAGAAGCTGCTGCTGGTGCCCAGCCTGACGGCGCTGGAGAACCTCCTGCTCGGCGCGCCCTGGTGGCGGCCGGTGGACCGGCGCGGGGCCCTGCGCCGCTTCGAGGCGCTGCGCGGGCTGCTGGCCGCCGCCGTGCCGCCGGACGTGCCGGTGGGCCGGCTGGCGCTGGGCCAGCAGCAGCAGGTGGAGATCATGCGGGCGCTCTGGCACGGCGAGCGGATCCTGCTGCTCGACGAGCCGACCGCCATGCTGACGCCGGAGGGCGTGCGCGAGCTGGCGGCGGTGATCGGCCGGCTGCGCGCGCAGGGGCTCGCCGTTGTGCTGATCACCCACAAGCTGGGCGAGGCCTTCGACCTGGCCGACCGGGTGAGCGTGCTGCGCCGCGGCCGGGTGGTCGGCGCGCTGTCGCCGGCGGAGGTGGCGACGCTCGACCGGCGGGCCGCGACGGCGCGGGTGATCGGCTGGATGTTCGGCCGCACGGAGGCGCAGGGCGGGGAAGTCCCGCTCCGCCCCCGGCCGCCCGTCGATCGCAGCGGGCCGCCGCTGCTGGACCTGCGGATGGCCTCGGTGCGCGGCGAGGCCGGCGAGCCGGCGCTGCGGGACCTGTCGCTGCGGCTCTGGCCGGGGGAGGTGGTGGGCGTTGCCGGGGTGGACGGCAACGGTCAGACCCAGCTCGCGGAGGCGCTGGCGGGGCAGCGGCCGCTGAGCGGCGGCGCCCTGATCCTCGACGGCCGGGACGTCAGCGCCCTCGGCGTCGCCGGCCGGCGTGCCGCCGGGGTGCGCTACCTGACCGACGACCGCCTGGGCGAGGGCAGCGTCGCCACCCTGCCGCTCTCGCTCAACCTGCTGCTGGAGCGCATCGGCCAGCCGCCGTTCTGGCGCCGCGGGCTGCCGCAGGACCGGCCGATCGCGGAGAACGCCCGGCACCTGATCGCCGCCCACGACGTTCGCGCGCCCTCGGAAGCGACACCCGCCGGCAGCCTTTCGGGCGGGAACCTGCAGAAGCTGCTGCTGGCGCGCGAGGCCGATCCGGCGGCGCGCCTGCTGATCCTGAACAAGCCGACGACCGGCCTCGACCTGCAGGCCACGCGGCGGACCCGCGCGCTCATCCGGGCCGGGGGCGGCACGGCGGGCGCCGCCCTGCTGGTTGTCTCCAACGAGCTGGACGAACTGCTGGAGACCTGCGACCGCATCGCCGTCATGGAAGGCGGCCGGATCTGCGGCATCGTCGACGCGGGCCCGGGCGCCGAGGCGGCGGTGGGCCGGCTGATGCTGGCCGACCGGGCGGCCTGAGATGGGCAGCCGCGCCCTCGCGGCCTTCGGGCTGCGGTTCCTGCTGCCGGTGCTCGCCGCCCTGGTCGTGGGCGGTCTGCTGCTCCTGGCGTTCGGCGCAGATCCCATCGGCTACTACGCGACGGTCGTCGAGCGGGGGCTGCTGTCGCCGATCGGGCTGCAGGCGTCGGTCACCCGCAGCGCGCCGCTGCTGCTGATCGCCGCCGGGCTGATCGTCGCCTTCCGGGCCGGCCTGTGGAACCTGGGCGCGGACGGCCAGTTCCTGCTGGCCGCAGTCTTCGTGGCGGCGGTGGCGCCACCGCTGGCGGGAAGGGTGCCGCACTGGCTGATGCTGCCGGCCGCCTTCGCCGTCGGCGCGGCGGTCGCCGCCCTCTGGTCCCTGGTGCCGGCCCTGCTGAAAGCCCTCGAGGGCGTCAACGAGATCGTCTCGACCCTGATGGCCTCCTTCCTGGGTGTGAGCCTGGCCAACGTCCTGATCAAGCTGCCGTTCAACGACCCCACCACGACGGTGCCGCAGACCGCCACCCTGGCCGTCGACCAGCGGCTCGCCCGCTTTCCCGGCACCACGGTGCACTGGGGCGTGCTGCTCGGCCTCGTCGCCGTGATCGCCGTGCACCTGCTGCTGGAGCGGACGGCCTTCGGCCTGCGCCTGCGGGTGCTGGGGGAGAACCCGCGGGCGGCGCGGCACGTCGGGCTGCCGGTGCGCCGCCTCACCGTCGCCGCCTTCGCCCTCAGCGCCGGGCTGATCGGCCTGGCGGGCGCGGTCGAGGTGCTGGGGGTGCAGGGCTCGCTGCGGGCCGACTGGAACCCGGCCTACGGCCTGCTGGTGGTGCCGCTGGTCTTCCTCGCCCGGCTCAACGGCTGGGCGACGATCGCCACCGTCCTGTTCTTCGCCGTCCTGATGATCGGCGGCGAGAGCGCGGCGCGCCGCACCGGCGTGCCGACCTACTACCTGCTGGTGCAGGTCGCCCTCATGCTGCTGGCCTTCGCGGCGGTGCGTGCCGTCGAGGCCCGGCGGGGAAGGGGCTGAGCCATGGAGGGCCTCGCCAGTCCGGCCTTCCTCGCCGCGCTGCTCGCCGGCATGGTGACCGCGGCCGTGCCGCTGCTGCTGGCGGGGCTCGGCGAGCAGATCTCGGAGAAGGCCGGCGTCCTCAACATCGGCCTCGAAGGCATGATGCTCTTCGGCGCCTACGCCGGCTTCTGGACGGCCTGGCAGAGCGGCTCCTTCGCGCTCGGCTTCGCCGCGGGTGCCGCGGCCGGCGTCGCGACGGCCCTGGTGATGGCGCTGCTCTGCGTGCGCCTGGCCCTCGACCAGATCGTCGTCGGCATCGGGCTGACCCTGGCGGGGGAGGGGGCGACGGCCCTGCTGCACCACTTCCAGCTCAGCCGCAGCTACCCGCGGCTGGAGGCGGTGGCCACCTGGCCCGTCCCGGGCCTCGCCGACCTGCCGGTGCTGGGCCGGGCCTTCTTCGACCGCTCGCCGCTGGTCTACCTCGCCGTCCTGCTGCCCTTCGCCATCCTGCTCGTCTTCCGGCGGCTGCAGTTCGGCCTGAACCTGCAGGCCGCGGGCGACCGGCCGGCCGCGCTCGACGCCGCGGGCGTCAGCGTGACCGCCACCCGGACGGCGGCGGTGCTGCTGACCGGCGGCCTCGCGGGCCTGGGCGGCGCCTACCTCTCGACGGTCGGTGCGGGCCTCTTCGTCCCCTTCATGACGAACGGCGCCGGCTTCATCGCCATCGTGCTGGCCATGCTGGCGCGCGGCCGGCCGCTGAACGTGCTGTGGGGGGCACTGCTCTTCGGCCTGTGCCTGGCGCTCACCACCGCGGTGCAGGTCGCCGGCCTGGCGGTCCCGACCGACGTGGTCCAGATGCTGCCTTTCGCGGCGGTGCTGGTCGTGCTGGTGCTGTTCGGCCGCCGCGCCGGCCTGCCGGCCGCCCTCGGGCGGCCCTACCGCCGCGGCGAGGAGTGAGGCCTCAGGAGCCGGCCTGCAGCAGCGCGGCCAGCCGCGCCTTGTCGGTCTTGCCGCTGGAGTTCTTCGGCAGCTCCGGGAGGATGGCCGTCACCGCCGGCCGGCGGTAGGGCGCCAGACTGCCGGCGAGCGCCGCCGACAGCGACTCCGGCGTCGCCGCCGCGCCCCGGCGCAGCACGACGCCTGCGGCCACGATCTGGCCTAGCGCGGCGTGCGGCAGGCCGACTACCCCGCAGTCCGCGACCTCGGGCAGGGCCAGCAGGGCGGCCTCGACCTCGGCCGGGTAGATGTTGACGCCGCCGCGGATGATCATGTCCTTGCCCCGGCCGCGCAGCACCAGATGCCCGCCGGGCAGGATCTGGGCGAGGTCGCCGGGCGCGAACCAGCCGCCCGGCGGCGCCTCGGACAGGCTGCCGTCGGCCTCGACGAGATGGCTGCTGACGCCGGGGCCCCGGTAGCGCAGCAGGCCCGTCTCGCCGGTGGGAAGCGGCCGGCCCTCGGCATCGGTGACCTCGACCTCGACCCGGAAGGTCGGCCGGCCGACGGAGCCGGGGAAGGCCCGCTGCTCCCAGGGCGGCAGCACCGCGATGCCGCCGCCCTCGCTGGAGGCGTAGTAGTCCATGAGGTTGGGCGTCAGACGGTCCAGCACGCGCGCCTTCTCGTCGGCGTGCAGCGCGGAGCCGCTGGAGACCAGCAGGCGCAGCCCGGGAAAGGCCGGTCCGTCGCCCTGCCAGTCGTCCAGCAGCCGACGCAGCTGCGTCGGCACCAGGAAGACGACGCTGGCCCGGGTCTCCGCCGCCGCACGTACCAGCGCCAGGGGCGCGTGGGGCGGCGGACGGAGGATCGTCGTGCCGCCGGCCACCAGGAAGGACATGGCGAAGGAGCGGCCGCCGCCGAAGTAGAGCGGCGTGGCCAGCAGGAAGCGGTCGCCGCCGTGAAAGCTCATGGTCGCCCACTGGCTGACGAAGCGCTCGTAGAGCTGGCGGTGGGTGACCAGGGCCCCCCGCGGCGTTCCCGTCGTGCCGGACGACAGCGAGAGAACCACCGGGAGGTCTTCGGCCTGCGCCTCGGCCGGGGCGTCGGCTTCCTCTGCCGCCAGGGCGGGCGCGGGCAGGCACGGCAGGCTCGCAAAGGCGCCGTCGCCTTCCTCATGCACGACCAGCCGGCAGCGGAAGGCGGCGGCGACCCGCGCCTTCTCCGGTGCCGCCCAGCGATGGTCGAGGGGGACGATGCAGGCGCCGAGCCGCGCCACCGCGAAGTGCAGCAGCAGATGCAGGGCGTGGTCGCCGAGGCAGAGGCCGACGGGATCGGCCCGCCCCACCCCGGCGCGGGCGAGCGCCCCGGCGAGGCGGCGGACGCGGGCGGCGGTCTCGGCATGCGTCAGCCTCTCGTCGGCCGTCTCGACGGCGGGATGGTCGGGCCGGGCCTTAGCGGTTAGATCGAGCAGCGAAGCGAGGTTCATGCCTGTTCCGGGGAGAGATGCGAGCGATGACAGGTGCGGTGGGACGTCCCGAGGCGATCGATGCGGTGGTGAACATCTGGACGCCGGAGACCCTGGCCCTGCGGCCGGACTGGGCGCGGGACTTCTTCGTCGGCAAGATGAAGGCCAACCCGGACCTGATGGCCGGCCTGCCGCTGGAGACGATGATCGAGCGGATGGACGCGGCCGGCATCGAGCGCGCCTTCCTGGTCGCGCCCAAGTCCGGCCGGGTCGGCCTGCCGGGCTGCTATCACCTGCCCTACGGCATCGTCGCCAGGGCGGTCGAGCGCTATCCCGGGCGCTTCAGCGGGCTCGCCGGCATCGATCCCTTCGAGGGCATGGCCGGGGTCAGGGCGCTGGAGAGCGCCGTGCGCGACGACGGCTTCGTCGGCGCCCACTGCTATCCGCATTGGTTCGACCTGGCGCCGGACCACGCCAAGTACTACCCCTTTTACGCGAAGTGCTGCGAACTCGATGTCCCCTATCAGCTGCAGGTGGGGCAGTCGATGATCTACGCCCCGCAGCACCGCACCCTCAGCGTCGGCCGTCCTCTCACCCTGGACCCGGTGGCCTGCGACTTTCCCGAGCTCAAGCTGATCGGCATCCATGTCGGCATCCCCTGGCACGACGAGATGATCGCCATGGCCTGGAAGCACCCCAACGTCTACATCGGCTCCGACGCGCACAGCCCGAAGTACTGGCCTGCCAGCTTCGTGCACTACCTGCGCACCTACGGGCAGGACAAGGTGATCTTCGGCACCGACTTCCCGGTCCTCGACTTCGCCCGCACCCTGGACGAGATCGCCGCGCTGGACCTGCCGGCGGGGGTGCTGGAGAAGTTCCTGCGCGGCACGGTCTCGCGCCTCTACCGGCTGCCGGCCGTCAGGCCGGCACATCCAGCTTGAGGATGCGGATGGCGTTCTCGCCGAGGAGCTTGCGCTTCACCTCGTCCTCGAAGCCCAGGGCGTCGACCTCCGCCAGGGACTGACCGATGGTCTGGACCGGCCAGTCGGTGCCCCACATGACCCGGTCGGAACCGTCCTGGTTGCCCCAGTTCCGCTGGGCGATGAAGTCGCGGATGGTCGGCGACCAGGTCCGCGGCGGGTGGGCGTCGGCGATGATGTAGACGTTGTCGAAGCTCCAGACGGCCGCGGTCATCTCGTGGTCGTAGGGCACCCCGATGTGCAGGCCGATCAGGGTCAGCTCGGGGAAGTCGAAGGCGGCGTCCTCGATCCAGCTCGGCCTGGCGCAGAGCTTGGCGCCGGAGCGCGGCGACTGGCGGCCGACCTGCAGGGTGATCGGCACGCCGAGCTCGCAGCACTTGGCGTAGATCGGCCAGTAGATGCGGTCGTTGATCGGCACGCCGAACCAGTGCGGGTAGACGTGCACGCCCTTGAAGCCGAGCTGCGTCACCGCCCGCTCGATGTAGCGCAGCGTCTCCATGCCACCGAGCGGGTTGATGCCGACCCAGCCGAAGAAGCGGTTGGGGTAGCGTTCCAGCAGGGGGTAGACCTCGTCGACATGGGTCGCCAGCAACTCGCCGCCCACGCCGTTCTGCACCACGTTGGCGACGATCCCCGCCATGGCGACCCCGTGGCGGTCCATCTCGGCGATGTAGGCCTCCGGATCGATCCCGCGCGCCGTGCTCCGGTCGATGCCCAGCACGTCGTAGAGCTTGAGCTGGGTGTGGGGCTTGAAGTTCACCGTGACGTCGATCTTGCGCATGCTTGGCTCCGGTGCGGGAACGAGACGGGTCAGGGCGTGTCGCCGCGCGCCGCCGAGCCGTGCCAGGGCGTCAGGCGGCGGCGCAGCAGTGCGACGGCGAAGTAGAGGGCGAAGCCCAGCACCGTCAGCAGCAGGATGACGGCGAACATCGAGCGGACATCGAAGGCGTTGAGCGCGGCCACCGCCATGTAGCCGAGGCCCTCGCTGCCGCCCAGGTACTCGCCGACGATGGCGCCGATGATGGCGAGGACGATGCCCACCTCCATGCCGGTCAGGATGAAGGGCAGCGCCGAGGGCAGGTCGAGGTCGCGGAAGGTGGCGCCGCGGCTGGCGTTGAGGCTCAGCATGACGTCGCGATGGCCGCGCTCGATCGATTTGATGCCCAGGATCGTGTTGGTCATGATCGGGAAGAACGACAGCACCGCCGCCATGACGATCTTCGAGCTGATGCCGAAGCCGAACCAGACGATGAAGAGCGGCACCAGGGCGATCTTCGGCATGACCTGCAGGCCCACGATCAGCGGGTTCAGCATGGCGTCGAGCCAGGGCAGCTTGCCGAGCAGGACGCCGAGGCCGACGCCGACGACGACCGCGATGGCGAAGCCCACCAGGGTCTCGATCAGCGTCGTCGCGATGTGCATGTAGGTCTTCTGCTCGCCCAGCAGATCGATCAGCGCGGCCCCCACCTCCGCCGGTGGCGGCAGGATCAGCGGCGACACCTCGAACAGCCGGACGTAGAGGTCCCAGACGACGACGAGGGCGGCGATCAGCGCCACGGTCAGCATCCAGTAGGGAAGCCGCAGGCTGAAAGGGGCACCGGCGCGGGCCGGCCGATCGCTGGTCGTGCTCATGCGGGGGCCTGTCATGTGAAGGAATCGAGGCGGCGCCTCAGGCGCTGGACGTGGTCCTGGAAGCCGGGGCTGTTCTGGACGTAGAGGTCGCGGGGGCGCTCGATGCCGACGTCGATCAGAGTGTCCATCCGGCCGGGGCGCGGCGACAGCAGCAGGATGCGGTCGGCCAGGAAGACTGCCTCGCTGATCGAGTGGGTCACCAGCACGACGGTGCAGCCGCTCGTCATCCAGATACGCTGCAGCTCGATGTTCATCTGGTCGCGCGTCATCGCGTCCAGCGCCCCGAAGGGCTCGTCCATCAGCAGGATCTGCGGGTCGCAGCTCAGGGCGCGGGCGATGGCCGCCCGCTGGCGCATGCCGCCCGACAGCTCGCGCGGCCAGCGCTTCTCGAAGCCGGCGATGCCGACCAGCGCGCAGAGCTCGGCGGCGCGGGCCCGGCGGGCGGCCTTGCCCTGGCCGCGCAGCTTCAGCGGCAGGGCGATGTTGTCCTCGATGGTCATCCACGGAAAGAGGTTGGCGTCCTGGAAGACCACGCCGAGTTCGCGCAGTGCGCTGTCGTTGCGCCGGTCGCCGAGCCACAGGGCCTGGTCGGCGACGATCACCTCGCCCTCCGTCGGCCTCAGCAGGCCGGCGAGGATCCGCAGCAGGGTCGTCTTCCCGCAGCCCGACGGCCCCAGCAGAACCAGGAACTCCCGGCGGGCGATCGTCAGGTCGACGCCGGTGAGGGCCTGCACCTCGCCGCTCTGGGTGCGGTAGCGCTGCTCGATCCCGCGCAGGACGATCTCCGGCCGGTCGCTGGCGTCCGCCGGTGCGGAAAGGGAAGCTGCGGCCATCAGAAATCCGTTCCGAACAGGTGGCGGTCCAGCTCCGCGGTCGTGCCGATGCGGGCGAAGCCGAAGGCGAGGGCGGCCAGGGAGGCTTCGTGCCGGGCTTCGTCGAAATCCGCGCAGGCATCGGCGAGGACGACCACCTCGTAGTCGCGTTGCCCCAGGTCGCGCACGGTCGTCTCCACGCACATCGACGTGGTGACGCCGCCGACGGCGATCCGGATGGTGCCCAGCGCGCGCAGCAGCGGCTCCAGGGGCGTGCCGTAGACCGCGGAGTAGCGCGGCTTGTCGATCACGAAATCGGCTTCGGTCGCCGCCAGCCCGTCGGCCAGGCCGAAATCCGCCGACCCCTTCAGCAGGGCGCCGATGGCCGCCAGGTTGGGGCGCAGCTTGCGGGTCAGGATGCCGCCGTCGGCGTAGCCTGCCTCGAAGCCCATCCTCGTCCAGATCACCGGGACGCCGCGTTCCCGGGCGCGGGCGGCGGCGCGGCCGCCCGCCTCCGCCGCCCGGCGGAGGCCCCCGATGGAGAGACCCTGGCGGGCGATGCGGCCGTCGTCGTCGCAGAAGGACTTCTGGTAGTCGATCAGCAGCAGCGCCGCCGGGCCTTCCGGACTCTCCGACGTCAACCGAAGGCGACCTTCCGGGCCGCGTCGTCCCAGAAGCGGGGATCCTCGAGCGGCTCGATGATCTTCGCCTTGACCATCAGCTCGTAGGCCTTGGTCCAGGTCTCCGGCTCCATGGCGAGCTTGTCCTGGTAGGCCGGCTCGAAGCTCTGGATCGCGTTCTCCAGCACCGCCTTGCCCTTGTCCGGGCGCTTCGCCTCGAAGACCTCGTACTTGGCTTCCATGGACTGGAGGATCGGGGTCAGGTCCTTCGCCGCCCGGAGGGCGCCCAGGCTGTCGTAGACCGCGGCGAGGAAGGCGCCGAGGGTCTCGGTCTTATCGGCAAGCTGCGAGCGGGACGTCATGTAGACCTGGCCAGGGGCGGGGGCCACCTCGTCGGTCGACCAGGCCACCGGGTCCTTGCCGTCGATGCGCAGCTGCAGGACGGTGTCCGAGGTCGCGATGTAGCCGTCGATGCGGCCCTGCCGGATGAACTCGAAGGCGCTCGGTGCATTGCCCACCACCTGGCGCTGCACGTCGCCGGCCGGGACGTCCACGGCCGCCAGCATCATGTCGAGGATGTTCTCGGTCGCGCCGCCGGTGGAGACGATGCCGAGCGTCTTGCCGGCGAGATCCGCCGCCGACTTGATCGGCTTCTCCTGGCTGCTGATGACGTAGAAGAGGTTCTTCGGGTAGATCTCGCCGATCGCCACCACCGACGGGTCCTTGGCGTAGGCCTTGATCAGGTCGGTGCCGCCCGTGCGCGACAGCAGCACGTTGCCGGCGGTCACCTGCTGGACCGCCATGGCCGAGCCCCGGCCGCCTTCGATCTTCACGTCCAGGCCGTGCTTGGCGAAGAAGCCGCCGGTGTCGGCATACATCGTTTCGGAGAAGCCGATGAGGTAGCCGAAGGGGGTGAGGTAGGTGAGCCTGGTCATGTCGGCGGCCCGCGCGGAGCGGCCGATGCCGCCCGACAGCAGGGCCCCGGCCGTCAGGCCGGCGGCGGTGCCGAGGAAGGTTCTGCGGTGCATGGGAGTGCCTGCCATCTGTTCGGGTCTCCTTGTTGCCGGCCGCGGCGCCGCGGCCGGATCGTCGTCAGGGTGTCGCGTAGTCCTTGAGAAGCCTGGCCACCCGGTCCGTGGTCCATCCGCGCTGATAGGCGTAGCCGGCCGTCACCTCCAGGGAACCGAGATCGGCGACCTCCTCGTCCGAGGCCGCGAAGGTCTCGATCGAGGCCTCGCTTCCGACCTGAACAGGCGAGGTGCGCAGGTTGCTCAGCGGCAGCTCGAAGAGCTGCTCGACGTCGGCGACGTCCGGCGAGGGGCTGGCGACATAGCGGTAGAGGAAGGTCGAGGCACTGTGGCCCGGCAGCCGGTCGAGCGGCGGTGTGCCGGGGGCGAAGGTGACCGACAGCGACAGCACGGGGCGGCCCAGACGGCTCACGGTCCCGCCGAGGGTGGTGCCCTCCTCGATCGTCCGGTGGCCGGGGTTGAGCGGGTGCAGGCGGGTGCGGTCGACGCTCGACAGGCGCTTGCTCCAGCCGAAGATGGGGCCCATGCCCATCGACCAGTCGCGGTCGACCCAGACGAGGGCGCTGTAGCGGCCCAGCCGTTCGCCGAAGCGGCAGTAGAAGCCGAGGACGCATTCGTTGTAGTTGGCCCGCGCCGGCTCGCGCCACGGCCGGTCGGGGTCGGCCGCGCTCACCTTGGTCATCTCGGCGATCATCACCCAGCCCTCGCCGCTCTCCAGCGGCTCCAGGCCGGGCGGCAGGAGTCGGGCGATCCGCTGCGGGTCGGCGCGGAAGCTCACGTGCAGGGCGTCACAGCTGATGTGGTGCGGCAGCGGCTCGACGAGGGCGCTGCGCCCGGAGGCGCTGCGCGGCGATGCCAGGCCGCGCCAGGCTCTGCCACCGCGGTCGCCGTCGGAAAAGGTGTCATGGGGCACGGGGCGGTCCTCCGAGCGAAGGGCCGCATCGTTCCAGGAGACCTAATGATACGTCAAGATGCCGTCCGCGTCAGACGAAGCGGCTGCGCATGGCGACCCCGAAGCGGCAGGCTCCCTGCATGACGGAAGGCAGGCGCAAGTTGTCATAGAGACATGGCATTCCGGCCGGCGCGTCAGGGGCGCTCGCCGCGGACCAGCCGCCCCTCGACGGCGTCGATGACGGCGGGCAGGTCGGCTACCCCGTCGATCACGAAGTGGGCGCCCGCGCGCAGGAACTCGCCGACGGCCGCTGTCCTGCGGGCGGCGAAATCGGCCGGCGCCAGGGCCTGCTGCTCTTCCAGGGACAGGCCGAAGGCGTTGCCGGTTAGGGCGACGCCGACGGTCCAGGTGCCGGCGTTGAGGCCTTCGGCGATGCCGACCGCGGTGTCGTCGACCTTCACGCAGCGCCAGGCCGGCCCGACCCCGAGTTCCAGGAACGTGCGGTACATCATCGCCGGGCTCGGCCGGCCCTGGGGCAGGTCGCCGGCACAGACCAGGCTGTCCGGAGCGATGCCTTGCGCGGCGGCACGCGGCAGCAGCGGTGCCATGATCTCCCTGGTGTAGCCGGTGGTCGAGCCGAGCCTGAGGCCGCGGGCGCGCAGGGCCGCCATCGTCTCGGCCGCGCCCGGGATCGCCTCGGCGTGGTCGGTGACCACCTCGACGTTCAGGGGCACGAAGACCTCGTAGATCGCGTCCACGTCGGCCTCCGAGAAGGACCGGCCGTGCTTCGCCTGCCAGCGCTCGGCGACGGCCGGCAGGCCACCCACCGCCTTGATGTGGTCGCGTTTGGCCATGCCCATGGGCCCGCGGGCCTCGGCGATGGTGATCTCGACGCCGAAGCGCCGGAAGGCTTCGACGAAGACGCCCATGGGCGCGCGGCTGCCGTAATCGACCAGGGTGCCGGCCCAGTCGAAGATCACCGCCTGGAGGGGACTCTGCATGCTTTCGGGTCCTCGTGTGTCGTCGAATGTCAGCCGAAGAGGCCGGCCACCACCTCTTCGCCGATGGCGAAGGCGGTGCTCATGCCGGTGCCGCTCGTCACCAGCGCGATCCGCAGGCCGTCGGCGGGCGCATCGACGAAGGCGACGTGGTGCGGGGAGGAGGGATAGAGGCCGATCCAGCGTTCGGCGATCGCCCGTTCGGGCACCTGCAGGGTCCGGTGCAGCTCGCGCAGGAAGAGGTCTTCGACGTCGCGGCGGTAGAAGGGGTCGGGCGTCGGGCCGTAGTCGTGGCTGTCGCCGATCACCAGCGAGCCGTCGGCTGCCTGCACGACGATCAGGTGGACCCCGGCCGCCAGGGTGTCGGGGATCTCGCCTCCCAGCCGCCGGCGCAGCGCCGCCGACTCCGGCAGCATGGCATAGCCGTCATAGCGGACCAGGCTGCTGTCGGACATCACGGCGCAGGGCAGCCGCCAGTCCATCGGCTGCGACGCGGTGCGCGCCATCTGCAGCTTGCAGAGCGTCAGGCCGTAGGCGGCGAGGCGTTCGGGAAAGAGGGTCTGGAAGTCGCCGCCGCTGCAGACCAAGGCGGCACCGGCTTCGACGTCGCCGGCGGTCGTCCGTGCCCGCCAGGCGGCGCCCGTCCGTTCCACGCTCCGCACCAGCGTCCCGAAGCGGAATTCGACGCCGTGCGCCTCCGCGAGCCATTGCGCCAGGACCGGCAGCGCCTGCCGCGGCTCGACCCGCCGCTCGTGCGGGCTCCAGAGCGCGGCGGCGAGATCCTCCGGCGCCAGCTGCGGACAGCGCGCCAGGGCGGCGGCCGGCGCGAGCAGCTCGCAGTCGGTCCCCATGTCGGTGTCCGCGAAGGCCTCGAGGACGGCCACGGCTTCAGGGCTGTGCGCCGCGACGAGAAGGCCGCGGTGAAGGACCGGCAGGCCGGTGGCGGCGGCGACCTCGTCCCAGACGTCGCGCGAGCGCAGCGCGCGGGCATGCACCTGCCCCGCACGCTGACCCGTCACGGTGACGAAGCCGAAGTTGCGGATCGAGGCGCCGTTGGCCCGGGCATCGCGGTCGATGACAAGCACGCGCCTGCCCGACCGGGCGGCGGCGAGCGCGTGGGCCAGGCCGACGATGCCGGCCCCCACCACCAGAAGATCGAACGTCACGGACCAAGTCTCCGAAGGAGGTCTAGATGACAGCTTAGCCTCTCCCGGTTGCGGTTTCGCTGTCGATGCGGCGCGGCGGGGCAGAGTCGCCGTCACCGATCATTACTGCAAGTTAATGTTGGGGAGCCGCAAAAATAGGCAAATGCCGCCGAAATCTCCTCTTCGGCCTGCGAAATAGTCGGCCGGCGGTTTCTTCGTTCTGATCTTCGGAAGGTCAAGTAGGCGGAATCCTGTTCGCCGCCATGCCTTGGCACGCTTCTTGGAGGGAATCCGGCCGGGATCCGACCCGCTGAGGAGAAGAAGCGGCCATGAAGATGGTGGTGGCGATCATCAAGCCCTTTCGGCTGGAGGAGGTGCGCGAGGCCCTCATCGGTCTGGGCGTTTCCGGCCTCACGGTCGGCGAGGTCAAGGGCTACGGCCGGCAGCGCGGACAGACCGAGATCTATCGCGGCGCCGAGTACGCCGTCGCCTTCCTGCCGAAGACGAAGATCGAGGTCGCCGTTCCCGATGCGCTGGTGGAGGCGGTGGTGGAGGCGATCGGCCGCGCCGCCCGGACCGGCAAGATCGGCGACGGGAAGATCTTCGTCCTGAACCTGCTGAAAGCGGTGCGGATCCGTACCGGGGAAATCGACGAGGACGCCCTGTGAGCGTCGAGGAGAAAGACAAGACGATGGTGCAACCGATCCGCTTCCTCTCGGGCAGGGCGGCCCTGCTGGCGCCGCTCGTGCTACCCCTGCTTCTGTCGGCCGGGCCTGCCCTGGCGCAGGATGGACCGCCGCCGGTCGACAGCGGCAGCGTGGCCTGGATGCTCACATCCAGCGCGCTGGTGGTGCTGATGACCATCCCCGGGCTGGCACTCTTCTATTCCGGCATGGTCCGGCGCGAGAACGTGCTGGCCACCATCATGCAGACCTTCGGGATCTTCTGCCTGGTCACGGTGATCTGGCTGATCGTCGGCTACAGCCTCGCCTTCGGAGACGGCGGGCCCTACGTCGGCGACCTGTCGCACCTCTTCGGCGCCGGCCTGCTGACGAACTTCAAGGACGGCTTCGTGCTCGGCGGCTCGGCCGACGGCGCCTTCGGGGTCGGCATTCCGGCCATGGTCTTCTTCATGTTCCAGCTGACCTTCGCGGCGATCACGCCGGCCCTGATCACCGGCGCCTTCGCGGACCGGGTGAAGTTCTTCCCGATGATGGTCTTCATGGCGCTGTGGTCGATGCTGGTCTACTCGCCGATCGCTCATTGGGTCTGGCAGCCGAACGGCTTCCTGTTCAATGCCGGCGTCCTCGACTTCGCCGGTGGCACGGTGGTGCACATCAACGCCGGCATCGCGGGCCTCGTCGCCTGCATCCTGATCGGCAAGCGTCACGGCTACCCGCGCGAGATGCATCCGCCCCACAACCTGGTGCTGACCATGATCGGCGCCGGCCTGCTGTGGGTCGGCTGGTTCGGCTTCAACGCCGGCTCGGCTCTGGAGGCCAGCGGCCGGGCGGGTGCGGCCATGGTGGCCACCCAGGTGGCGACGGCCGGCGCAGCACTGGCCTGGCTGGTCGTCGAGGGCCTGGTGAAGGGCAAGGGCAGCGTCCTGGGCGGTGCCAGCGGCGCGGTCGCCGGCCTCGTCGCGGTGACGCCTGCCTGCGGCTTCGTATCACCCGGCGGGGCCCTGGTGATCGGCCTCGTCGCCGGTGCCGTCTGCTTCTGCAGCTGCGCCTACCTGAAGAAGGCCTTCGGCTATGACGACAGCCTCGATGTCTGGGGCGTGCACGGTGTCGGCGGCATCGTCGGCGCCCTGCTGACCGGCGTCTTCGCCCTTTCCTCGATCGCCGGGACCGACGGCCCCCTCGGTCTGCTGGAGGGCAATGCCGGCCAGTTCTGGATCCAGGTTGAGGGCGTGCTCTACACCCTGGTGTACAGCGGGGCCGTCTCGGCCATCCTGATCAAGGTCGTGGACCTGATCTTCGGTCTGCGGGTCGATACCGAGACGGAGATCGAGGGCCTCGACCTCGCGCTCCATGGCGAAGTCGTTCCCTAGTTCCCTCTCCCTTCGCCTGTGCTGCGGGGCCGGCCGGCGACGGCCGGCCCTTCGGCGTCCGCGCAACTGGCGGTGAGGCGCCGCCGTTCCTATCTGTCCCGGCGATGATGACAGATTTTCCGCCGCTCCCCCGTTGAACCTCTCGCTGCCCGACCCCTTCGACGTCGCCCGGCGGCTGTTCGAGTCCGACACGACCCTCGGCATCACCGGCCTCGCCCGCTCGGGGAAGACTGTCTTCGTGACGGCGCTCATCCATGCCCTCCTCAAGAGCGGCGCACCGCGCGACGAAACGCCGGCACCCCTGGCCGGCCTCGCCGCCTGGGACGAGGAGCGCCTACTTGGGGCGGTGGTGCGCGACGACCTGCGGGTCACGGTGCCGCAGTTCCCCTACCGCAAGACCCTGGCGACCCTGCTCGGCGACGAGCCGGCCTGGCCGCCGTCGACCGACGGCATCGCCGAGTTGCACCTCGAACTGCACGTGACGCCCCGGCCCGGCCTGCTGCGGCCGTCGCGCCGCCGCGTCCTGCTGACGCTCGTCGACTACCCGGGCGAGTGGCTGGTCGACCTCGCCCTGCTGGACAAGCCCTTCGAGGCCTGGTCGGAGGAAATGCTGGGACTGGCGCGCCAGGCGCCGCGGGCGAGCCTCGCCGGCGACTGGTTGCGCTTCCTGCAGGGGCTCGACCTGGAGCAGCCTTTCGACGCCGGCCTCGCCGAGAAGGCGGCGGAGCTCTACACCGCCTACCTGCGCCGCTGCAGCGAGCCACCGCGCCACCTGTCATACAACCTGCCAGGCCGTTTCCTGCGGCCGGCCGCTCTCACCGGCTCGCCGGTGCTTCGCTTCTGCCCGCTGCCGCCGCCCAGGGCCCTGCGGGGGCGGGATGCGCCGCCGGCGCAGTCCCTCTACGCCCGCTTCCGGGAGACCTACGACCGCTACCGGGCCGAGGTTGTGCGCCCCTTCTACCGCGACCACTTCGCCCGCCTCGACCGGCAGATCGTGCTGGTCGACGTGCCGACGGCGCTGAGCCGGGGCGAGGGGGCGTTCGACGACATGGGCGCCACCCTGGCCGCCGTCCTGGAGAACTTCCGCTACGGCGCCAACGGGCCGCTCGCCTGGCTGCTCGGTCGGCGGGTCGAGCGCCTGCTGTTCGTCGCCACCAAGGCGGACCACGTGGCGGCCGACGACCGCGGCAACCTGGAGACTCTCACCCGCGGTCTCCTGCACCGGGTGGACCGGGGCAACGTGCTGCGCACGGCGGGCACCCGCCTCGGGGTGCAGGCGCTGGCCGCCGTGCGCGCGACCGAGGACCGGCGGCGCAGCGACACGGGCCGCTCGATCCTGGTCGGCCGCCGGCCGGGAGATGCAACGGCGATCCCGCTGGAGCCCGGTCTCGTTCCCGCCCGCTTCCCGCCGGACTGGGGCCGGCTGGACTATCGCTTCTGGGATTTTCAGCTGCCGCGCGACCCGCGCTGGCGCGACCACGGCTTCCCGGCCTGGAAGCTCGGTTCGGCGCTGCAGTTCCTGCTGGGGGAGGCTTTGGCATGACCCGTCCCGGACCGGTCGAGGAGAGCCGGGTCGAGACCCGCGAACGGGCGCGCGACGATGGCTTGCGTCTGACGCCCGGCGAGGTCGAGGGCGGCGGCGCCCTCTTGCCCGTCGACGACGACCTGCCGGCGCCGGCACCGCGACGTGGCTTCACCGGCGGCTGGGGCCTGGCCCTGGGCGGTGTTGCCGCGACGGCGGTCGCCTGGCTCGGCGTCGACATCGCCGGCGCGGTCATCGCGCTCTGGGAGTCGTCGCCGGTGGTCGCCGGGCTGCTGGCCGCCCTGTCCGCCGTCAGCGGCCTGGCCCTCGTCCGGGCCGTCTGGCGGGAGGTCGCGGGCCTGCGCCGGCTGCACCGGGTGGAGGCGGTCCGTGCGACCCTGCAGGCGGCGGTCGCCAGCGGCGACGGCAGGCGTCTGCAGGAGGGGCTCGCCCCGCTGCTGTCGGTGGTCGCCGACCGCCGCCCCGACCTGGCCAAGCGCTTCCTGGACGGACCGGCCGCCGACGAGGAGGAGGTCGCGGTGCGGCTCGCCCGCTTCGAGCGGATCGTGCTGCGGCCTCTCGACGCGGAGGCGCGCGCGCTGGTCCGCCGCCGGGCGCTCGCCGCGGCCGTCGCCGCCGGGGTCAGCCCGCACCCGGCGCTCGACGCCCTGGTGGCCCTCTTCCACGCCCTGGCCACGGCGCGCGGGCTGGCCCAGCTCTACGGCCTGCGTCCGGGGCTGCTCGTGGCGCCTGCGCTGCTGCGCCGCGCCCTGGTGGACGCCGTGGTCGCGGCGGGCAGCGAACGGCTCGTCGAGGCCGCCGGCTACGAGCTGGGCGAGGGGCTGGCGACCGACGTCAGCCTGCGCATGACCCAGGGTGCGCTTGTGGGCTGGCGCGGCGCGCGCCTGGGCCTGCGCCTGATGGAGGCCTGCCGCCCGCTGCCGCTCTCCCGCGAGAACCGGCGCTCGACGCTGGGCCTGCTCGGGGAGGCCCTGCGCCCGATGCTTGCCCGGGCCCGCGGCGGCTCGATATAGCTCTACCCGCGAAAAGAGGAGTGCCGCGCCGCGATGAACGCCCTGTTCGGCCTGATCGACACCGTGATCTCCATCTACATCTGGCTGCTGATCATTTCGGCGATCCTCAGCTGGTTGGTGGCCTTCAACGTGGTCAACACGCGCAACCGCTTCGTCTACATGGTCGGCTATTTCCTGGAGCGGGTCACCGAACCGGCGCTGCGGCCGCTGCGGCGGATCCTGCCCAACTTCGGCGGCATCGACATCTCGCCGGCCGTGCTGATCCTGCTGCTGATCTTCCTGCGCAACCTGCTGTGGCAGGATCTCTACCCCGCCCTGATGATGTGAGCGCGGCGCAGGACCCCCGAGCCGTCCCTTGGCGGGTGGACCCGCCCGGCGCTCTGCTGCTGTCGGTGCGTCTGCAGCCCGGCGCCAGCCGGCCCGGCCTCGCCGGTGTGGAGACCGACGCCGACGGTGTGGCGCGCCTGCGGGTGCGGGTCGGCGAGCCGCCCGAGGGTGGCCGCGCCAACGCCGCCCTGGCCGCGCTGATCGCCAAGTCGCTCCGAATGGGGAAGTCGGCGGTCTCGTTGACCGCCGGCCACACCTCGCGGAACAAGACGCTGCGGATCGAGGGCGATCCGGGGGTCCTCGTCGAGAGGCTGACGGCTTTGCTCCCTCCGCCGTCGTCGTCGGGCCCGTGATCGGCGGTTTCCGGCCAGTCCCGCCCCGTGCCCTGCGTCATACCGGCGCCGCGACGACGAGAAGAATGGGGGAAAGTCCATGACGGCTGCGGTGATCGACGGGAAGGCCTTCGCGGCGCGGCTGCGCGAACGGGTGGCCGGGGAGGTGGCGGTGCTCGCGCGCGAGCACAGGCTGACGCCCGGGCTGGCCGTCGTGCTGGTGGGCGACGACCCCGCCAGCGAGGTCTACGTCCGCAACAAGGGCAAGCAGACCATTGCCGCCGGCATGCAGTCCTTCGAGCACCGGCTGGGCGTGGAGACTTCCCAGGCGGACCTGCTGGCCCTGGTGGAGCGTCTCAACCGCAACCCGGCGATCCACGGCATCCTCGTCCAGCTGCCGCTGCCCCCGCACATCGACGCCCAGGCCGTGATCAACGCGATCGACCCGGCGAAGGACGTGGACGGCTTTCATGTGGCGAACGTCGGCCGGCTGGCGACCGGGCAGAAGGCGATGGTGCCCTGCACGCCGCTGGGCTGCCTCATGCTTCTGCGCGACCGTCTGGGCGATCTTTCCGGCCGCCGGGCCGTGGTCGTCGGCCGCTCCAACATCGTCGGCAAGCCGATGGCGCAGCTGCTGCTGGCCGAGAACTGCACCGTCACCGTCGCCCACAGCCGCACGCGCGATCTGCCGGCGGTCTGCCGCGAGGGCGAGATCCTGGTGGCGGCGGTCGGTCGCCCGGAGATGATCCGCGGCGACTGGGTCCGTCCGGGCGCCACGGTGATCGACGTCGGCATCAACCGGGTGCCGGGCGAGGGCGGCAAGGCGCGGCTGGTCGGCGACGTGGCCTATCAGGAGGCGGCGGCGGTGGCCGAGGCCATCACCCCCGTGCCGGGCGGCGTCGGCCCCATGACGATCGCCTGCCTGCTGGCCAACACCCTGGTCGCCGCCTGCCGGGCGCGCGGCCTGCCCGAACCGGAGCTGACGCCATGACCGACGCACCGCTGCCCGCCCTCGACCAGGTCGAGACCTGGCTGTTCGACCTCGACAACACCCTCTATCCGGCGAACTGCGACATCTTCCCGCTCGTCGAGCGGCGGATGGGCCTGTTCATCGAAGAGCGTTTCGGGATGGACCGGGAAGCGGCGCGGGCGCTGCAGAAGCGGATGTTCCGCCAGTACGGCACCACCATGCGCGGCCTGATGACCGAGAAGGGCGTCGATGCCGAGGAATACCTCGCCTTCGTCCACGACATCGACCTCGCGTCGCTGGTGCCGGACCAGGTGCTGCTGGAGGCGGTGGCGCGGCTGCCGGGCCGCAAGCTCATCTTCACCAACGCCTCGGCCGAGCATGCCGGGCGCGTCCTGGAGCGGGTCGCGCTCGCGGACCATTTCGAGGCGGTCTTCGACATCCGCGACGCCGCCTTCGATCCGAAGCCGGGAGAGGCCGCCTACGACCTGCTGATCGAGCGGCACGGGATCGATCCGCGCCGGACGGTCTTCTTCGAGGACACGGTCAGGAACCTGCAGCCGGCCCACACCCGCGGCATGACCACAGTCTGGGTGGAGCACGACGCCCTGTGGAGCCGGGCCGACGCGGCCGGCGTGGACGAGGCGCCGGACTACGTCCACCACCGCACCCGCGAACTGCCGGCCTGGCTCGCCGCGCTGGGGTGAGGCGCGTCAGGGGCGGCGGCCGCCGTCGATCAGCGCCAGCACGGTCTCCGGCGACAGCGGCAGGCGGCTGACGAAGGCGCCGTAGGGCGCCAGGGCGTCGTTGACCGCCGCGGCGATGGCCGGCACCGAGCCGATCACCCCGCCCTCGCCGGCGCCCTTGATGCCCAGCAGGGTGTCGGCGCTGGGCGTCTCCACGTGGCGGATGGTGATGTCCGGCACGTCGCAGGCGGTCGGCAGCAGGTAGTCGAGGAGCTGCGTGGTCAGCAGCTGCCCCGTCTCGTCGTAGACCACCCCCTCCATCAGGGCCTGGCCGAGGCCCTGGGCGATGCCGCCGTGCACCTGGCCAGCCACCAGCATGGGATTGATCACCCGGCCGCAGTCGTGGGCGACGGCGTAGCGCAGCACCTGCACCCGCCCGGTCTGCGGGTCCACCGCCACCCGGGCGGCGTGCACCGCGTTCGCCAGGACGACGCCCGGCGGGTCGTAGAAGGCCTTGGCCTCCAGCCCGTACTCGTCGCCCGGCGGCAGGGTGCGGGATTCCATCGAGTGGGCGATGGCGGCGACCTCGCGGAGGGAGATCCCCATGTCCGGCACGCCGACCACCCGCGCCCGGCCGCCGACCAGCTCGATGTCGGCCGGAGCGGCCTCCAGCTGGTGGGCGGCGATCCGCCGGATCTTGTCGGCCAGGGCCGTCGAGGCCCGCTGCGCCGCGCCGCCGGCCAGCACGGCGCCGCGGCTGGCGAAGGTGCCCGAGCCGAAGGGGGCGACCGCGGTGTCGCCCTCCATCACCGTCACGTCCTCGGGCTCGACGCCGAGGTTCTCGGCGATCACCTGGGCGAAGACGGTGAGGTGCCCCTGGCCCTGGGTCGCCTGGCTGGTCGCGGCGATGACCTGGCCGTCGGGCTCGATGCGCACCACCACGCCCTCGAAGCCGGGGACCCGGTGCAGGCCGCGCGCCCGGTAGCGGGCCGCGCCCTGGCCGGTGTGCTCGGTGATGCAGACGATGCCGATGCCGTGCAGCAGGCCGTCGCGCAGCCGGTCCTCCGGCTGCTGCCGGCGGAAGGCCTCGTAGCCGATGTCTTCCAGGGCGAGCCGCAGGCACTCCACGTGGCTGCCGCTGTCCGAGCGGATGCCGGCGGCGTTCACGTGCGGGTACTCGTCCGGGCGGAGCAGGTTGCGCCGGCGCAGCTCGACAGGGTCGAGGCCGAGGCGCGCCGCCGCCCGGTCCAGCAGGCCTTCGGCCGCCATGTGGGCGATGGGCGCGGCCACCCCGCGGTAGACGCCGGTCGGCGCCTTGTTCGTCATGACAGAGCGGGCGACGTAGTCGTAGTGCGCGAAGCGGTAGGCGCCGGGCAGGTAGATCGCCCCGCCGCCGGTCTCGGCGTTGGCGCCGAAGGGGAAGCAGACGTAGGCGCCGATGTTCACGTCCAGGCGGTTGCGCACGGCGAGGATGGTGCCATCCGCCGACAGCGCCATCTCCAGGCGCAGGCGGTAGTCGCGGGCATGGGTCGTGGTGACGAAGTCGTCCTGCCGGTCGCCCACCCATTTGATCGGCCGGCCGGTGCGGCGGGCGACGGCGGCGGCGACGATCTCCTCGGGGTAGACGTGGGCCTTGGGACCGAAGCCGCCGCCGACGTCGGGCGCGATCACCCGCAGACGGCTCTCCGGCAGGCCGAGCAGCTCGGAGAGTGCCGAGCGGAGCAGGTGCGGCACCTGGGTCGACGACCAGAGGGTGAGGGCGCCGAGCCCGCGGTCCCACACGGCCATGCAGCCGCGCGGCTCCATGGAGACGCCGGCCATGCGGGTGCTGGTGAAGGTGTCCGCGACCACCAGATCGGCGGCGGCGAAGGCCTGCTCGAAGCCCTCGGTGCAGGCGGCGGTGACGAAGGGGACGTTGTCGTCGATCTCGGGGTGGAGCCGGGGCGCCCCCTCCGCCAGCGCCTCGTCCAGGCCGATGACGGCCGGCAGCTCGGCGTAGTCGACCTCCACCAGGTCCAGTGCGTCTTCCAGCAGGTAGGGGTCCTCGGCGAGGACGACGGCCACCGTGTCCCCGACGTAACGCACGCGGTCGGCCGGCATGACGTCACGGGTCGTGCTCTTGAAGCCCTTCTTTCCGTGGTCCGCGGCCATCGCCTTGATGGCCCCCGCGAGGTCCCGGCCGGTGAAGATCGCGTGGACGCCGGGCAGGGCCGTCGCGGCCGTGCCATCCACCCGGAGGATGTCGGCATGCGCGGCGGTGCTGCGCACGCAGCCCATGTAGAGGGTGCCTGGCGGCTTCGGCACGTCGTCGAAGAACTGTGCCTCGCCGCGCAGCAGGCGGCGGTCCTCCCTGCGGGGAACCCGGCGGCCGATGTGCCGGAAAGCGGCCGCGTCACCGCCCATGGGCGTCTCCCGCCAGCCGGGCCGCGGCGGCTTGCACCGCCCGGACGATGTTCACGTAGCCGGTGCAGCGGCAGAGGTTTCCGGCCAGCGCGGTGCGGATCTCCTCCTCGCTCGGATCGGGCGTCTCCGACAGCAGCTGGTGCGTCGCCATGAGGAAGCCGGGGGTGCAGTAGCCGCACTGCAGGGCATGGTGCTCGTGGAAGGCCTGCTGGACCGGGTCGAGGCCCTCCTCGGGCGCCAGGCCTTCGACAGTGCGGATCTCGCAGCCGTCGGCCTGGACGGCGAAGGTCAGGCAGCTGCGCGCGGTGCGCCCGTCGATCATGACAGTACAGGCGCCGCAGACGCCGTGGGCACAGCCGACATGGGTCCCCGTCATCCGCAGCTCGTGGCGCAGGAAGTCCACCAGCAGCAGCCGCGGCGGAACCTCCCGCTCACAGGGGACGCCGTTCACAGAGATGCGTACGGCAATCCGGTCTTCGGGCAAGGCGATCTCCTTCAAAGGCCGGCGCGGGCGCCCGCGAGCGCTCGGTCGAGCGCTCTGGCGGCCAGCGCGGCCGTGACCGTGCGGCGGTAGGCGGCACTCGCCTGCAGGTTCTCGAGCAGGTCGGCGCCCGCGATATCCGCATCGACCGCTTCGCGGACCGCATCCCCGGCGGGGCGGGCGTCCCGCGGCAGGTCGGTCACGAGGCGCTCCAGTGCCGGCAGGCGCAGCGGGGCGGCGGCGATTCCAAAGGCGGCGATCCGTGTCGTGCGACCGTGGGTCCCGGCCGTCGTCTGGACGGCGACGCCGGCGATGGCCAGATCGTGGGCTCGCACGCCAGTCTCGACGAGGGCCCAGCCGGCGCCGGAGGGGACGGCCGGAAAGCGCACCGCCACCAGCATCTCGCCGGGAGCGAGGCAGGTGGTCAGGGCGCCAAGGAAGAAGTCCGCCGCCGGCACCACCCGCTCCCCCGCCGGGCCGTCGACCACCATTTCGGCTCCCAGGGCGACCGCCACGCCGGGCAGCTCGGCGCCCGGGTCGGCGTGGGCCAGCGTCCCGCCGACCGTGCCGCGGTGGCGGGTCGCGGGGTGGCCGTTCAGCCTCAGGGCCTCGGCGACGAGCGGGCAGCGCCGCCGCACCAGGGGCGACAGCTCGGCATCGCGCTGGCGGACCGCCGCGCCGATGGTCAGCCAGCCGTCGGTCTCCCGGATGCCCGCGAGGTCGTCGCAGCGGTTGATGTCGACCAGGGCGGAGGGGGCGGCGAAGCGCAGGTTCATCAGCGGCACGAGGCTCTGCCCGCCGGCCAGCACCCGGGCGTCCTCGTCCTCGGCCGCGAGCATCTGCAGGGCCTCGGCCCTGCAGGTCGGCCGGTGGTAGCGGAAGGCGCGTGGCTTCATCCCGTAACGGTCCTCTGGGGCACGCTCGTCAGCCCGATCATCATATCAGGCTGGGCAGGAAGGTGACGATCTCCGGGAAGACCACCATCAGGAACATGCCGACCAGGAAGATGGCGACGAACGGCAGGACGGCGACGAAGGTCTTCTGCAGCGGCAGCTGGGAGGCCACGGACTGGAACGCGAAGATCGTGTAGCCGAGCGGCGGGGTGATGCCGCCCAGCGACATGTTGATCAGGAACAGCAGCCAGAACCAGGTGGGCTCGAAGCCGAAGGACTTCACCAGGGGTTGGAACAGCGGCACGAGGATCAGCATGATCGCGATCTGGTCGACGAACATGCACAGGATGAAGGGCACCAGCAGCATGACGAAGAGCATGGAGGTGGGGTCGAGCCCCAGGTCCATCACGGCGGCGACCAGGGCCCGGGTCGCGCCGGTGAAGGCGAGCAGCTGGGTGAACATCTTCGACGTCGCCATGATGATCAGGACGCCGCCCGACACGATCACCGTCGAGGCGAGGGACTGGTAGATCATCCGCAGGCTGAGCTTGCGGTAGACGGCCGCCGTGGCGATCGCGCCCGCGACGCCGGTCGCCGCCGACTCCGAGGGGGTGGCGATCCCCAGCATGATCAGCCCCATCACCATGAAGATGATCAGCAGGAAGGGTGACACGTTGAACAGCGCCACGGCCTTCTGCCTCAGGGGCGCGTTGACGACGTCGGCGTCCAGCGGCGGCGAGAGGGACGGCCGAATCCTTATGAGGACGGCGATGTAGATGAAGAACAGGCCGGCGACGACCAGCCCGGGCAGGATGCCGGCGATCAGCAGGCGGGCGATGGAGACGTCGGCCAGCGTGCCGATGATGATCGCCAGGATCGACGGCGGGATGATCGGCGCGAGGGTCGCGCCGCCGAGGATGAGGCCGGCGGCGAGCTTTGGGTCGTAGCCGCGGCGCACGATGCCCGGCATGATCGCCCGGCCGAGCATCGCGGCCACGGCCATGGCGGCGCCCGAGAGTGCACCGAAGACCGCGGAGAGGGTCACGATCAGCACGTACTGCCGGCCGCGCACCCGGCCGATGATCCGGTCGACCGAGTTGAACAGCACGTCCATGGTGCCGGAGCGGAACAGCAGTTCGCCCATCAGGATGAACAGGGGGATGCTGGCCAGCGACGTGCCGGTCGCCGTGTCGTAGAGGCTGTTGGCGAGCATGGCGAAGCCGGCCGGGCCGATGACGACGGCGGTGCCGATCACGATGGTCACCAGGAAGGCCACGAAGATCGGCGCGCCCAGCAGGAAGAGCGCGAACATCAGGGCGCCGCCGCCCGTGAGGTAGATGGCCCAGGTGCTCATCAGTCGAGGCCGGGAGGCGCCTGCACGGGGGCGAGGTTGTCCGGGCGCAGCAGGCGTCGAAGGAAGTGCAGCGACGACAGCAGAAGTCCGAAGGTGATGAGGCCGGTGATCAGCCACTTCGGAATGGGATCGTTCGCGAGGGTCATGATGTCGCCGGCGTACTGTCGCAGGTTCTCATTGAGGCTGAACCACGCGGCTGCGGCGCAGGCCACGGCACCCAGGAGGTCGATCAGCCGGTTCAGCAGGCTGGCGGTCGGGGTGGGCACCGCCTCCAGCACCACCGTCACCGCCACCAGGCGGCGCAGCGACGTGATCATCGGCAGCCCCAGGAAGATGCTGGCGCAAAGGGCGTAGCCGACCACGTCGCTGCTCCAGGTCGTCGGCGCCCGGAAGAAATAGCGGGCGACGACCTCGTAGAGATAGCTCCCCGTCACGACGACCAGGGCGACCACGGCAGCCGCGAAACTGACTCTGGTCAGGCCGTCGTGCAGGGAGAGCAGGAGCCGCAGCGGGCCACGCATCGTTGTGAACCGTCGCCGCGACCCGGGGTCAGTCGGTCATTCCCTTGCCCTTGGCGAAGGCCCGGAAGTCCTCGGCCTCCTTGCCCGACTTCTGGATGGCGATGGCCCAGGCCTGGTCGGCGAAGGCCTTCTGGGCGGCCTTGCCCCAGTCCGCGCTCTGCTCGTCCATCTTGCCGCCGCAGGCTTCCATCTCGGCGTCTTCCTTGGCGAGCACCTTCTCGAAGTTGTCGACCGTCTTGAGCTCGATCTCCTTGCCCTGCTCCAGCAGCACCTTCTGCTCCTCCGGCGTCAGCGCCTTGAAGGAGTCGAGGTTCATCAGGATCATGTAGGAGACCACGCCGTAGCTCGGCCGGATCATGTAGGGGGTGACCTCGCAGAGCTTCATGCCGACGGCGCCGACCGCCGGCCAGGCGATGCCGTCGATCACCCCGCGCTCGGCGGCGGAGTAGAGCTCGCCGGCGGGCAGGGTCACCGGCGCCCCGCCCAGGTCCTTGATCAGGCCGTGGTAGACCTGGGTGCCGCGGATGGTCAGGCCGTCCAGGCGGCCATCCTTCATCGGTTCACGCAGCAGGAGCTGGAAGCCGGTGAGGGCGGTGGGGACCGCGATGAGCTTCAGGTTGAAGTTCTTCTGGTAGTAGTTGTCGACATAGTCCCACAGGCCGGTCTCGCGCCGCTTGGCGGGGTCGCCCACGGTGGCGTCGAGCGCGCTGCCGATGCCGGTGGCGCCCTGATGGTAGCCGCCATGGGTGAACAGCAGGTCGAAGGCGCCGGCGGAGACCGGCTGCAGCTGCTCGAAGGGCGGCACGACTTCCGGGCCCATCATGGTGATGGTGAGATCGCCGTCCGACGCCTTTTTGACGTCTTCGACGAAGGTGTCGACGATCAGCGGCACGACCGTGTAGGTCGAGTCCCACGACGACAGCAGGCGCAGGTCGGTGGCTGTGGCCTGGCCGGCCCCCGCGACCAGTACTCCTGCAGCGAAAGCCAGGTTCCTTACGGCTCCCATTCGTCAATCCTCTCTGCCGGTCGCCCTCCGTCACGCGCGAAGAGCGACGATTTTTTGTGTACCCAGTATCTTTGAGTAAGGGGCAGAAGCACGACGCTGTCAACACGAGCGCCGAACGGGCCATTAGCAGGCGCTCGAAGGCGCGGATCCGGCCTGTCGACAGCCGGATCATGCCACATCAGGCGGGTGCTTTCCCCGTGGCGACGCCGCCGCGAGCCTGTCTGGATCGGCGCCTTCCGGAGGCGTTCGCGGCAGGGACAGAGGATCTGTTGAATTATTTTGTATACGCCGCATAATCGCGGCCGAACGTCGCTTCGCGCCAGGCTCGGAAGCCGAGCCTCCCCCGCGCAGGACGTGTGTCTGAGCTTCCCGGGAGAGGCGAGCGTGGACTTCGTTGCGGTCGGCCGGTCGGGCCTGAAGGTCTCGCGCATCGCTCTCGGCGGCTTTTCCTTCGGGGACCCCGCGTGGCAGAGCTGGGTGCTGAGCGAGGAGCAGGCGCGGCCGATCCTGGCGCGCGCGATCCATCTCGGTATCAACTTCATCGACACCGCCGATATGTACTCCAACGGCGTGAGCGAGGAGATCATCGGCCGGACCTGGCCGAACCTGATCCGCCGCGAGGAACTGGTGCTGTCGACCAAGGCCTTCCATCCGACGGGTCCGGGGGTCAACGAACGCGGCCTGTCGCGCAAGCACCTGTTCGACGCCGTCGACGGCTCGTTGCGACGCCTGCGGACCGATTACGTCGACCTCTACCAGATGCACCGGACGGACCACACGACGCCGATCGAGGAGACGCTGGAGGCCCTGAGCGATATCGTCCGGGCCGGCAAGGCGCGCTACTGGGGCGTCTCCAATCTCATGGCCTGGCAGCTCATGCGGATCCTGGCGATCTGTGATCGCCACGGCTGGGTGCGCCCGATCTGCATCCAGAACCACTACAACCTCGCCTACCGGGAAGAGGAGCGGGAGATGCTGCCCCTGTGCCGGCTCGAAGGCGTCGGGTACACGCCCTGGAGCCCGCTCGCCCGCGGTTTCCTCGCCGGCAAGCCGGCGGGCGAGACGGTGCGCGGACGCGCCGACAGCTACCGGACGGCCTACTTCGGCGACCCCGGGGACCTCGCCGTCCTCGACGCGGCCGTCGCCTGCGCGTCCCGGCACGGCTGCTCGACCGCCGAGGTCGCCCTGGCATGGATGCTGAAGAAGCCGGGCGTTACGGCGCCGGTGATCGGTGCGACCAAGGTCGAGCATGTGGACAGCGCCGTGCGCGCCCTCACCGTCGCGCTGGACGACGACGACCTGGCTGGGCTGGAGGCGCCCTATCAGCCGCATCGGGTGATGCTGCACCTCTAATCGCGGCCGAGCCCGCCCACCCCGAGGAGAACGAGCATGACGAGCGAGATGATCTCCCTGTTCACCAAGGAACTGGCTCTGTGCAAGGTCGGGCCGGGACAGACGGTCGCGGTGCTGACCGAGGATGGCCAGCGCCAGGACTACGCGACTGCTTTCCTCGCGGCCGCGCAGACCCTCGGGGCCGCCGCCTTCCAGGTCAATGTCACGCGGACGACGGCCGGCGGCGGCCTGGAGCGTGCCGTCGGCGCCACCTCGCTGGCGGGGAACCGCCCCGCGATCGAGGCCCTGAAGTCCGCCGACATCGTGATCGACCTCATGTTCCTGCTGTTCTCGAAGGAGCAGATCGAGATCACCGACAGCGGCACCCGCATGCTGCTGGTCGTCGAGCCCTTCGGCGTGCTGAGCGAGCTGTTGCCCACCGAGGACCTGCGCCGCCGGGTGGAGGCGGCCGAGGCCAGGCTCGAGGCGGCGCGGGAGATGAGGATCACCTCACCTGCCGGGACCGATGTGGTCTACCGCCTCGGCGCCTACCCCGTGATGACCGAGTACGGCTACACCGATCAGCCCGGCCGGTGGGATCACTGGCCTTCGGGCATGCTGCTGACCCAGGGCGCCGACGATGGAGTCGACGGCACGGTGGTGCTGAACGTGGGAGACATCGTCTTCCCGCTGAAGCGCTACATCGTCGATCCGGTCCGGCTCACCATCGAAAAGGGCATGGTCACCGGCATCGAGGGGCGCGGCATCGATGCGGAGATCCTGATCGACTACATCGAGTCGTACCGTGACCCGCGGGCCTATGCGATCTCCCACATCGGCTGGGGGCTGAACGAGCGTGCGCAGTGGCGCCGGCTCGCGGTGTCCGGCGATCCGGCAGAGATCGGCATGCACGGCCGCGCCTTCTACGGCAACGTGCTGTTCTCGATGGGCCCGAACGTGGAATTGGGGGGCAAGAACGACACCCTCTGCCATCTCGACCTGCCGCTGAAAGGCGCCAGCCTCTATCTGGACGGCGAACCGATCGTCGAGGGCGGGCGGATCGTGCCGGCCGACATGGCCGTTGCCGGGGCACGGCCGAGGACGGCGGCATGACCTGCGGAGCCGCCCTGCGACCGCGCAGCCTCTTCCTCAGCCCGGGCGGCGTCCTGCAGCACAGGCTGGTGTGGGGCGAGAGCGGCCCAGACATGATCCTCGTGCCCGGCATCACCAGCCCGGCCGCCCTGTGGGGCTTCGTGGCCGAACGGCTGGCCGCCTTCGCCCGGGTGCACGTGGTCGATGTCCGCGGGCGCGGTCTGTCCGACCACCGGCCCGACCTGTCCTATCGCGAGCGGGACTGCGCGGCCGACATCCTGGCGCTGGCCGACACGCTGGACCGGCCGATCCTGCTGGGGCACTCGATGGGCGCGCGCATCGGCGTGGCGGCGGCCGCGCGGGCGCCGGAGCGCTTCCGCTGCCTGATCGCCGTCGACCCGCCGGTGAGCGGGCCGGGGCGGAGGCCCTATCCGGCGCAACTGGACTGGTATCTCGAGGCCATCGCGGAGGTGTCGAACGGCGGCGGCATCGAAGCCGCGCGACGCGCGGTGCCGCACTGGAACGAGGAGCAGGTCGCGCTGCGGGCGACCTGGCTGCCGACCTGCTCGGTCGAGGCCGTGACTCAGGCCTACCATTCCTTTCACGAGGACTCGATGCACGACCTGCTGCCCGCGGTCGCCTGCCCCTCGCTGCTGATCTACGCCGAGCAGGGCGGCGTGATCAGCGACGCCGACGCTGCCGAGATCGTGAACCTCCTGCCGTCGGGCAGGGCGGTCCGCATCGACGGCGCCGGCCACATGATTCCCTGGGATCAGCTGGACGCCTTCGTCGAGACGGTACGCGACTACCTGACGAGGCAGGCCTGAGGCCGCCTTTCAGGCCTCGTCCTCGACCAGCTTCTTCAGCAGGAAGATCAGGGCCGTCTGCTCCGCCACGTTCAGGCTGCCCAGCGTGCGCCGGGTTATCTCGAAGCATCGGCCGAGCATGTCGGCGATGGTCTGCCTGCCCTGGGCCGTGAGCACGAGCGACAGCTTCCGACCGTCGGAGGGATCGGGCGAGATGGTCAGCAGCTTGCGCGCCCGCAGGCGCTGGACGATGCCCCGCATGGTCGCCGGGTCGATGGCTGTCATCTTGCCGATCACCGTCGGCGACGACGGCCCCGCCTCGGCAAGCGCGCAGAGCACCGCGAACTGCACCGAGGTCAGCTGTGCATCGTCCGACAGCTCCTGGAAGATCGCGATGTTGCGCTGGTAGGCCTTGCGCAGCAGGAAGCCGACCTGGTCTTCGAAGCGGTACTTCTCGCCCGTGGCGGGCAAAGTCAGCACGGCGTCGTCGGCGGCCGCGGAGTATCCTGCCTGGTCCTGGGAGGGGGCCACGGTGCGTGGCCGTACCGGCCCCCTGCCGCTCCCCGCGGATTCCTTGCCGGCGGTCTCGACCTCGGCCGGGGTCCTGTTCTTCGGCATCCGGTGGGCGGTCATGACAAGCCGCGGTGCGACAGGCTGCTGTGCTGCACGCGGAGGCTCAGGCGACCTGGGACAGCAGTTGGTCGAGTTCGACGACGTCGGCGTACTTCTGCTGCATGTCGAAGAGATTCGCTTCGTGCGGGCCCAGCGCACGGTCGCCCACGCAGTCGCTCACCACGACGGGCATGAAGCCGTAGTTCATGGCGTCGACGACGCTGGCGCGCACGCAGCCGCTCGTCGTGCAGCCGGCCACCAGCAGTGTCTTCACGCCCCGGCGGGTCAGCCAGGGCTGCAATTCCGTGCCGAAGAAGGCGGAGGGAAGGGTCTTGCGCACCACCAGTTCGCCCGCTGCCGGCGTCAGGCTGGTGACGATCTGCGAGATCGGCGCCTCCTCCGTGAGCCTCAGGTTGCCCGGAACCTTGTCGGAAAAGACGTTGGCGTCCGAGCCGTCATCGGCGAAGACGATCCGCGTGTGCGCTACCGGCCAGCCCTTGGCGCGGGCGTGACCCAGCAGGGTCTCGGTGCGCTCGACGGCCGGAGCGATGTTCCCCCCGCCGAAGCAGGCGGGATCGGTGAAGCCGTTGACGAAATCGACGATCAGCAGGGCGAACGGCGGCGCCAGCCGCAGCGACTGCCCGAACCCCTGAGCCTCGTAGATCGCCGCTTCCTGGTGTTCCTGCACGCCGGTCGGTCCTCTCGATCAAGTGCCGGCAGCGGCCAGTGCGGGACGCACGAGCGGCTCGGCGTAGGGATCGTAGCCGAACACCCAGGACGGATCACCGTCCGTCCTCAGCCAGGTGTTGTGATGCGACTCCGACTGGACCCTGGAGGCGCGGTCCTTGCGGTTCAGCTCGTAGAGCTCGAAGGCGGCGCGGTGGTCGTCGAGGCCGATGTCGTCGAGACAGCGCACCAGCATGGCGGCGTCCTCGATCGCCATGGCCGCGCCCTGACCCATGTGGGGCTTCATCGGGTGGCAGGCGTCGCCGAGCAGCACGACCCGGCCCTGGCTCCACAGGGGCAGCGGCTGGCGCTCGAAGAAGGCCCACTTGGTGATCCCGTCCGCCGGCGACAGGTCGATGAGCTTCTGCACCTCCGGATGGAATCCGGTGAAGACGGAGCGGAACTCTTCCTTGCTGCACGGCACCCAGGAGGCCGGGCTGTCCCATACCGGCTGCGGCGCACCGGTGACGACGTAGACGACGTCGCGGCTGTGGGTGATGTAGTAGACGATGAAGTGCCGGTCGTTGGCCCACCACTTGGTGAAGTCGGCGATCTTCTCGCCGCCCAGCCGCTCTGCCGGGATCATCACCCGGTGCCCGACCACGCCGGTGTAGACGGGCGCTTCCTTGCCCAGCAGCGCCTCGCGGACGACCGAATTGAGGCCGTCCGCGCCGATCACCAGGTCCGCTTCGGCGGTCGAGCCATCGGCGAAGGTCATCGTCGCCTGGTCGGAGGACTGCCGGAGGCCCGTCAGCTTCTTGCCGTAGTGCAGGCTGTCGGCGGCCAGCGCCTGGATCAGCAGGGCATGGAAGTCGCCCCTGTGGACGGTCAGGTAACGGGCGCCGTAGCGCTCCTCCGACAGGCCTTTCAGCGGCAGGGAGAAGAGCGTGTCGCCGCTGTCCCACGCCCGGCTCAGCCAGCGCTCCGGCTCGACGCCGGTGCGGCAGAGCTCGTCGGCGATGCCGACCCGGTCGAGCACCTTGATGACGTTCGGGCCGAGATGGATTCCGGCCCCGAGACGACCGAAGGAGGGCGCCTGATCGTACACCTGGACGTCACAGCCCCTTTGCTGCAGCAGCGCGGCCGCGGCAGCACCCCCCAAACCAGCCCCAATCACGGCTATCCGCTTGCGCGCGCTCATGTCCGCCTCCAGACCGTCATTCTCCGTCTTTACCGGAAGGCCGCGGAAGCGCCAACGATTTTAAGGTGTGTACACCATGTTTTCGGCTCCAGGAGGCGGCAGGCCTTCTTTCTAAGCCACTGAAATGGCGATCGTTCAGGGGTTGCCTCGGAATGAAGAAGTTTGCACGCGTTGCTTCTGGGCGTGAGGCGACGTGCCGGCGAGTCTAGCTGCCGACCGCATCGCCGTTGCAGCCGACGGTCGGACGATGCCAGGGGCGAGGAGGATCGGCCCCGATCGCTCAGGCGACGAGGAGGTCCGTGGTGTTGTTGAAGTCGAGCTGTACGACGAGGTCGTTGAAGTCGCGGTCGCCGCCGCCGTAGAGGTCTTCCCAGCCCCAGGTGTCGAGGCCGTAGCTCCAGAGGTGTCCGACGTGGCTGCCGTCGTCGGCGGTCTCGTTGGCCTGGTCGAAGGCCCAGAAGGTGTCGGTGCCGTTGAACAGGCTCATGGCGACGAGGTCGCCGGCGTCGACGCCGGTGACGCGGGCCTCGCTGTAGGCGCCGTAGCCGGCACCGTCGATCCAGGTGGCGCCGGTGGAGGTGGCGTAGGCGCGGCTAGCGGCGGCGTCGGCGTAGCCGGCATCGCCGGGGCGGACGCCGTCGATCGCGCCCTCGAAGTCGTCGACCCGGTAGAACAGGACGGAGAGGTCGTTGCCGCCGTTCTGGCGCAGGCGCACGACGGCGTCCTGGTCGTCGGCCCCGCCGGCGGTGGTGGCGATGGCGAGCGGCCGGGCGACGGTGACGCCGCCGAGGCCGTCGCCCTCGAAGGTGGCGAAGCCGTAGTCGGCGGTGAGGGCGGCCTGGGGCGCGTCGGCAGTCAAGCCGCCGATGGAAAGCGCGAGGTCGAGGCCGCCGGCGACGTCGGCCTGGAAGAGGCTGCCCTGGCCATGGCCGTCGAAGAAGGTGACGAGGTCGTCGGCGAAGTCGGCCTGCAGGCTCTGCTGGGCGAGCCGTGCGGTCCAGGCGAAGCTGTCGGCGGGCGTCTCCCAGGCGGAGCGGGTCTCGCCGCCGGCGGTGAGGGACCAGTCGGCGGAGGCCTGGAAGTTCGCCTGGAAGAGCAGGTTCTGGTCGCCGGGCGTCCGCCAGCCGCTGTCGGTCTCCTGCAGGACCGGGGGCAGGTCGAAGTAGAGCTGGCTGTGGGCGATGGTGGTGAGCGCCCGGGTGAGGAGGATGCCGTTGGGCGTCCCCAGACCCGTCGTCAGGTCGTAGCCCTCGCCCGCCGCATAGCCGAACCCCGTCGGGTTCACGCCAACGGTGTCCGGGCTGTCCGGGTCTGCCGGGTTCTCCGTCTGATAGGCATTCCCTTCGACATAGGAGGAGGTGTTGTTGCCGAGGGTGACGTCGTTGAAGGCGGCCGGCGCCACCGCTGACGCAATGTAGAGCAGGTCGTTCATGTAACCCGGCCGCGGCAGCCCCTGGTCGCCGAAGATCGTCTCGATCTGCAGGGCCAGCGCTGCCCACAGCGGTGTCGCGGCGCTCGTGCCGCCGCTCAACATCGTGCCTTCCATGTCGGAATCGGGGACGACGTAGAGCATGTTCCCGGCCGACAGGGCGGCGACGTCGGGCACGCCCCGGCCGGTGCCGCCGACGGGGTCACTGCTTGCCGGCAGCAGACCGTAGTCGGCCTGGTAGTCCGGTACAGGCAGCCGGGTGTCGACGCCGCCGGCGCCGGTCTCGTTCAGCAGATAGCCCTCGAGAAGACCCTCCCTCAGGACATAGTCGTTCCAGACCGTCTCGACGAAGAAATCGTCCGGGGAGAGGCCACCCGGCAGCGCCTTGAGACCACCGGCGACCAGCGTCCAGAGGGTGTCGGCATCCAGCGCCTCGGCCGACCTCAGGAGGCCGGCGAGACCGGGGTCGTCGGCGACGGACGTCGCGGTGGTGAGGGAGGTGCCGCCCACCAGGACGGTGTAGGGGCTGGAGCTGGGGTACTGGATGTTGGTGAGGCCGTTGCCGACCTGGCTGCCGGAGCCGCCGTCTCCGGCGGCGATGAAGACAGAGAGGTTGCGCAGGGCGGCGTCGACGAAGAGTTCCTGATAGGCGGCGAAGGCCGGCGACCCCGGCGCGGAGAAGATGGCGTCGGCGAAGGACGAGGAGAGGACGGACAGGTCGTGCGTCAGGTCCCAGATGGCCGCCTGGTAGGTGGCGTAGACCGAGCCGCCGTCACCGTTCGCCCCGGCGTAGAGGCCGATGGTGGAGTGGGGGTTGACCGCCGCGACCACGCCGATGTCCAGGGAGCGCTCGCCGGCGGCGTCCTCGTCATAGGTCTGGCCGGCCGGCGCGACGGTATAGGTCTCCGGCACCGCGTCCTGGCCGGTGAAGTAGAGGTAGCCGGCCAGCAGGTTGGCGAAGGCGACGGGGTTGAAGGGCACTTCGGGCAGGGCCGAGCCGATGCCGGTCTCGATGAGGCCGAGGGTCCCGTCGACCGTGGCGTCGCCCGTCAGCGGGAAATCGTAATAGGCGGCGATGTCCTGCGGCAGCAGCTCGACCCGCGGGTCGGCGCCGTTGCCGATGCCCTGGCCGCCCTGGGGCAGCTCGACCGGATCGGTGACCAGCGGCTGCTCCGCCGGGTCGGGGTTTCCCTCGACGAAGAGGCCGGCCAGATCGAGGCCCTGCGGATCGAGCTCGCCGTTCCAGAAGGTGAAGCTCTCGTCCGGATCGTCGGCGTCATAGGCGAAGAGCTGCTGCTGGAAGAGCTGTTCGAACTGGTCGGCGTTCAACGAGACCCAGATCGTCCGGGATTCCGCCGAGGTGACGTAGCCCCGGTCCTCGCCGAGGATCTGCGCGCCGAGCCCGTGCAGCGCGTCGACGGTGGCGTCGAACTGGCCCTTGTCGGCGCCGAACCGCTCCCAGAGTGTCCCGTCCGCCGTCAGGTCGGCGAGCGCCTTCTGGCGCGCGCCCCAATCGCTCTGCAGCAGCGCCGTGGCGTCTTCGACCCGCGGCAGGACCAGGGCCAGGGTGATCGTCTCGCTCGTGGCGGCGTGGACCCTTCCGGGATCGAGCCCGAAGGCCTCCTGGACCGTCGCCGTGGGGGACAGGCCGTAGGAGCGCCAGCTCGTCATGTCCAGGTAGCTCGACTTGTCCCAAGTCACGCCGTCGTTCCCCCTGCCGATCAACCTCCAGGACCAGAGAGTTATCCTAGGCTCTCGCGATGGCAGCAGGAACCGGAAAAGCAGGGGCAGCCGCAGCGCGCCCGTTGCCGTGTGTCTTCCTCATCACGATATGGCCGTCTCGGCGGCAGCCGCTTCTGGTCGGCAGATCGGGCTGCCATGATCTTCGCGCACCGGGGGGAAGCGGCTTGATCTATCTCGAACTCGTGGCCGGCCTCTGTCTTCTCGTCGCCGGTGGCGATGGGCTGGTCCGCGGCGCCGTCGCCCTGGCGCGTCGCATCGGCGTCTCCCCCCTTCTCATCGGCCTCACCCTGGTGGGCTTCGGCACCTCGACGCCCGAGCTGCTGACGAGCCTGCAGGCGGCCGTCGCCGGCCTGCCGGGCATCTCCGTCGGCAACGTCGTCGGCAGCAACACGGCGAACATCCTGCTGATCCTGGGTGCGACGGCGATCATCACGCCGGTGGCGGCCAGCCGCGCGGCCCTGTGGCGCGACGGCTCGATGATGATCATCGCCGCGCTCGCCTGCGTGGCGGTGGTGCTGGCCGGCTGGCTCGACCGCCTCTCCGGCGGCGTGCTGGTACTGCTGCTGGTAGCCTACATCGTCTACACCTACGTGCGGGAGCGGCGGAGCCACGACGCCTCGGCCGTCCTGCACGAAGCCGAAGGAACGCTGGCCGACTCGCGGCTGCGCTCGCCATGCCTGGCGGGGCTGGTCGCCGTCGGCGGCCTGGCCCTGACCATGCTCGGGGCGAAGCTGCTGGTCGACAGCGCCAGCGGGATCGCGCGCGACTTCGGCGTGTCGGAGACGATCATCGGCCTGACGGTGGTCGCCGTGGGCACCTCGCTGCCGGAACTGGTCGCCTCTATGACGGCTGCCCTGCGGCGGCAGACCGACCTGGCCCTCGGCAACATCATCGGCAGCAACATCTACAACGTGCTCGGCATCCTCGGCGTCACCGCCCTGGTCCACCCGATCCCGGTGCCGCCGGAGATCGCCCGGCTGGACGTCTGGGTGATGCTGGCCGCCAGCGTCGCCCTGGTCGTCGGGGTGGGCACCGGCCTGCGGCTCAACCGCATGGAGGGCCTTCTCTTCCTGCTGGGCTATGCGGTCTACATCGGCGCCCTCGCCGGGCTGGCCTGAGGGCGTCCGGATGCCTCCCCTCTCCCCGGAGCGCGTCCTCGCCCGCACGGCCCTCTTCCACGGCCTGCCCGACGACGAGCTGCGCCGCCTCGGCGCCATCGGCCAAGGCCGGCTCTTCGCCGCCGGTCAGGTGCTGCTGCACGAGGGCGACGAGCCGGACGGCCTCCACTGCCTGGTCGCCGGGCTGGTCAGCGTCTTCCTGACCGCCGAGGACGGGCGGCAGGTGACCGTCAACCTGCTGGAGCCCGGCGAGGTGGTGGGCGAGATCGGCGTGCTGGACGGCCGGCCTCGCTCCGCCGGCGCCCAGGCGCTGACGGAGACCGAGACTCTCTTCCTGCCGCGGGCGGCGTTCAGGGCGCTGATGGGGCAGTCCCCGGCGCTCGCCGGGCAGGTGGTGCTCGCGCTCTGCGAACGCCTGCGGCAGGCGACGGAACAGCTCAACCGCGCGGCCTTCGAGGACCTGCGGGCGCGCCTCCTGCTGCTGCTGCGCCAGCTCGCCTTCCTGCAGGGGGAGGTGACGCCGGCCCGCCTGATCGTCGAGCTCGACCTGAGCCAGGGTGACCTCGCCCAGCTTCTCGGCGCGACGCGGGAGAGCGTCAACAAGCAGCTTCGCGCCCTGCAGCGCGAGGGCCTGCTGCAGATCGACGGCCGGCGGCTGGTCCTGACCAACGTCTTCCGGGCTGCCGGAGACCTGTGACGCCGCTCACAGCTCTGGCCGCCGGCCTCTGGTTCCTTCGGCTCGGGCCCTTGCGATTCCCGCGGGGGCCGTCTTCGAAAGGAACCTCATCATGTACTCGCAGACCTTCGCCGCCGGGGCGGCGGCCAGAGATCGCCACCATGGCTTCGCCGGGGCGATCAAGCAGTTCGTGCGGCAGACCGCCGGGGCGGTAACCCGCGAGATCGCCGTGCAGCGCGCGTTGTCCGATCTCCGCGCCCTGGACGACCGCATGCTGCGCGACATCGGCATCAGCCGCATGGACCTGGAACTGGCGGCGCGCTTCGGCCTGCCGGAGCGGGAATGACGGTCGCTGCCGCCGGGGCCTCCGGCTAGACTGTGACGGAGATCACAGCCGGCCGGAGCCGATCCTGCTTTCCTCCCCAGGTGAGCGGCCGGCGGGAGAAGCCGGCGCGACAGACACGGAGAGAAGATCATGACCCAGAAGGACCAGCGTGGGCTGGCGATGACCGGCGCCTCGGCCAGGGCCGCGGAGCTCTACGAGCAGGCGCTCTGGGAGTTCCGCTGCTACGTCGAGGACCCCCTCGCGACCATGGAGCAGGCGATCGAGGACAGCCCGGGCTTCGTGCTCGGCCATGCCTACAAGGCGGCCCTCTACCTGCTCAGCACCGAGGCGGGCGGCTTCGCGCCGGGGCGCGCCGCCCTCGACGCGGCCGCCGCCCTGCCGGCGAACGAGCGCGAGAGCGGCCATGTGGCGGCGCTCCAGCACCTCGCCGCGGGGCATTGGCACGAGGCGGGGCGCGCCTTCGAGGAGGTGACCATCGCGCATCCGACCGACCTCATGGCCCTGCAGTGCGGCCAGCTGATCGACTTCTACACCGGCGAGGCGCGGACCATGCGCGACCGCATAGCCCGGGCGCGGCCGGCCTGGTCGCCGTCGATGACCGGCTATCACGGCCTGCTGTCGCTCGCCGCCTTCGGCCTCGAGGAGGCTGGCCACTACGCAGAGGCGGAGGCGGCCGGCCGCGAGGCGGTCGCCCTGGAGCCGCGCGACGGCTGGGGCCAGCACGCCGTTGCGCACGTGCTGGAGATGCAGTGCCGGACGGGCGACGGCATCGCCTGGATGCGCGCCGACACCGAAGCCTGGTCGCGCAATTCCATCTTCGCCGTCCACAACTGGTGGCACCTGGGACTGTTCCATCTGGAGCTCGGCGAGATGGACGAGGTGCTGGCGCTGTTCGACGGGCCGATCTTCGGTGCCCGCTCGACGGTGATGCTGGACCTGATCGACGCTTCGGCGATGCTCTGGCGCCTTGAGCTGCGCGGCCTGCCGGTCGGGCAGCGCTGGCAGGAACTGGCCGACCTCTGGCTGCCGGCCATCGCGGGCAACCGCTACGCCTTCAACGACATCCACGCGATGATGGCCTTCGTCGGCGCCGGCCGCACCGCAGCCCAGCGGCAGGTGATCGAGGCCCTGGAGGCCCAGCGCCGGGAGGACGACGACAACGGCCGGATCATGGCCCCGCTCGGCGAGGCGGTGGCCCGCGGCCTGATGGCCTTCGGCCAGGAGGACTACGCCGGCTGCCTGCGGCACCTGCGCCCGGTGCGCAACCATGCCGGCCGCTTCGGCGGCAGCCATGCCCAGCGCGACGTCATCGACCTGACGATGATCGAGGCCGCCCTGCGCGGTGGCGACGCTGGCTTGGCCCGGGCCCTGGTCAACGAGCGGGCGGCGCGCCGGCCGGAGTCGCCCTTGACCCGGTTGATGGCCACCCGCGTAGCGGGGCAAATGGCGACCATTGCAGCCTGAACGGGTGATGGGACGGGTCGCTGGTCGGCCCGTCCCGCCCTGACCGCGCTTCCGGGCTTGCATGGCCGGGGCCTTTGTGCGCGAACGAGGGCCTAGTCCGAACCGAGCGCGAGGGGGAAACCGGTCATGCGGGTTCTGCTGCACGACACTGCATCCGAGCTCTATCTGGCGGAGCTGGACCGGCGGTTTCCCAGCCTGCGCTTCGAGGTCTGTGACAGCTACGAGGCGCTGCCCCGGGCGGTGGCCGAGTTCAAGCCGCTCGCCGTGCTGAGCCACAAGTTCGCCGGGACGCCCTATCCCCGCGAGGCCCTGGTGGAGTCGCGCGATGTCCGCTGGGTGCACGTCTCGGGCACGGGTACCGACCATCTGCAGCCCTGGGACACCGGCCGGGTCACCGTGACCAACTGCGCCGGCTTTCAGGCCGAGGCCATGGCCCAGTTCGCCTTCGCCGGGATCCTCTCGCTCAACGCCGGCCTGCCGCGCTACGCCCGGCAGCAGGCGCAGCGGCACTGGCAGCCGGAGAAGGCGCGCGTCCTGGGCAAGACGCTGCTGGTCATCGGCATGGGGCCGATCGGCCGGGCGGTGGCGCGGCTGGGGCGCACCCTCGGCCTGCGGGTCTGGGGGCTGCGCGCCCACCCGGCGCCCGCCGAGGGCTACGAGGCGGTGATCGGCCTCGACCACCTGCACGAGGCCCTGTCCCACGCCGACTACGTCGTCCTGACCCTGCCGCTGACGCCGGCGACCCGGGGCCTCATCGACGCCCGCGCGGTCGCCGCCTTCAACCGCGACGCCCTCTTCGTCAACCTGGCCCGCGGCGGCATCGTCGACGAGGCGGCGCTGGCGGAGGCGCTGCAGGCCGGCCGGCTGCGCGGCGCCCTGCTCGACGTCTTCGCGCAGGAACCGCTGCCGCCGCAGAGCCCCTTCTGGGGGCTCGACAACGTGCTGGTCACCCCGCACGCCTCCGGCCTGTTCGAGGGCTGGGAGCGCGCCGCGGCCCTGCTCTTCGCCGAGAACCTGGAGCGCTTCCTGGCGGGTCGTCCGCTGGAGCGGGTGGTCGACCCCCGGCGGGGCTACTGACCTAGCTCAGCGCCTCTTCGAGCCCGAAGGCACAGTCGCGCTCCAGCGTCTCCACCAGGGCGCGCCCCTTCTCCTCGGAGAAGGCGGTGAGCGGCGGGCGGACCCGGACGAGGCCGGGGTCGCGCAGGTAGTGCGCCAGCAGGTACTTCACTGCCGGGATCAGCGGGTGGTGGGCGATCGCCCGGCGCACGGCGCTGGCGGAGGCCTGCAGGCTGTCGGCGCGCGGCGTCCCCCAGGCGTCCCAGACGGCGCGGATGCCGGCGGCGTTGACGTTGGCCGTCGCCGAGATGCAGCCGGCGCCGCCGGCGTTCAGGGTCGCCAGCAGCCGCTCCTCCGAGCCGAAGAAGGCGCCGAAGCCGGGCAGCTTCCCCAGCAGGCCCTCGGTGTAGTGCCAGTCGCCCGAGCTGTCCTTCAGGCCGACGACGACCTCCGGGAAGTCGCCGACGAGGCGCGTCACCAGCTCGTGGCTCAGCGGCACCTGGGCGATCGGCGGGATGTGGTAGAGATAGATCTTGAGCCGTGCATCGCCGACCCGCTCGATCAGGCTGGCGAAGTAGCGGTAGAGGCCCTCGTCGCTGGCGCCCTTGTAGTAGAAGGGCGGCAGGGTCATCACGCCGGCGCAGCCCGTCTCCATGGCATGGCGCGACAGCAGGGCCGTCTCCGTGACCGAGCAGCAGCCGGTGCCCGGCACCAGCCGGCTGGCGTCGACCCCCGCCTTCACCGCTGCCTCCAGCAGGTCGATCCGCTCCTGGGTCGAGAGCGAGTTGGCCTCGCTGGTCGTGCCGAAGGGCGCCAGCCCGGTGCAGCCGCTGCGCAGCAGCCAGGCGCAGATCTCCGCGAAGCGCACCGGATCGGGATCGAGCGCCTCGTCGAAGGGGGTGATGACCGGCGCGACCACGCCCTTGAGCGGCGAGGGGTGCTGGTGGGGGTGCTGCATGGCGGTCTCGTTCCTCGGCATTCGGTCGGTGGCGCACTCTAGGCTCCGCCGGGCCGCCGGGCGAGACCTGTTCGGCCCTTGGATCCCTTCGATCGCCGCGCTCTCTCCTGCCGGGCCGCGCCAGCGGCGGGGTGCGCCGGGCCTACTCTTCCGGCTCGGTGGTGAAGAGCAGCGGGAAGCCCTGCCGCCGGGCGAGGTCGGTCGCCCGCGTGGCCTTGGTTTCGGCGACGTCGCGGGTGAAGACGGCGACGACGCAGACGCCGCGCCGGTGCGCCGTCATCATCACCCTGTAGGCCTGATCCTCGCTCATGGAGAACTCGGCCTTCAGGATCACGACCACGAACTCCCGCGGGGTGTAGTCGTCGTTGACCAGGAGCACCTTGTGCAGGCGCGGCCGCTCGGTCTTCGGCTTGGCCTTGGCACGGGGCTTGGTGATGCTTTCGTTCATCGGGAGGGGCCCTCGCGACGATGGAACGCGCCCTTTATCCCGCTTTCGGGGCCACCAGTCGAGCGCCGTCGGAGGCGCACGGTCGTTCCAGACTTGTCGGCGCCGCGGTGCTACGGAGGCAGGCTCGCACCGGGAGCCCGTCATGGACAACCTCACGGCCTTCGGGCTGGCCGCCTTCGCGCTGATCGCCAGTCCGGGGCCCAACACCCTCAGCCTCGCCGCGACCGGCGCGGCCTTCGGTGCGCGGGCCGGGCTCGCCTACCTGTTCGGCCTGGTGGCGGGCATGGTGCTGGTCATGCTCGTCACCGCCAGCGGCCTGCTCGGGCTGCTCCTCGCTCTGCCGGGCCTGGCGCCGGTTCTGACGGCGGTGGTCGCCGGTTATTTTCTCTGGCTGGCCTTCCGGATAGCGACCGCGCCCCCCCTGGGCGAGGCGGCCGGTCAGAGGCGGCCGCCTTCCTTCGCGGCGGGAACGGGCCTGTCGCTGATCAACCCCAAGGCCTACGCCGCCATGGCGGCACTCTTCTCGGGCTTCGTGCTGGTCGACGGACGGCTTCTGCTGGACACGGCGGCCAAGATCGTCCTACTGGCGGTGATCATCACCCTGGTGAACGTCGCCTGGCTCTGCGCCGGATCATCGCTGCGGCGCCTCTTCCGATGGCCTCTGGCGAGCCGCCTGCTGAACGTCGCCTTCGCCCTGCTGCTCCTGGCGTCGCTCGTGCTCGTCCTGCGCTGACGCTCATCCGGGACGGCTGAGGCCGTCCGGCGTTGAACTGAGCCGACTGCACGAGAGGAAGACCAGCATGCTGATCCGCGCCGGTTATGAGATCGCCTACGACTGCCCGCAGCCGACGCCCATGCTGCTGATGCTGTCGGTGCACCCGTCACGCACGGGCGATCTGGCTGGCCCCGAAGGCATCCGTTTCGAACCGCCGGTGCCGGTGCGCCACTACGTGGACGCCTTCGGTAACCGCTGCAGCCGCGTGGTCGCGCCCGCAGGGCGGTTCACCGTCGCCGCGGACTTCGCCATCCGCGATTCGGGACGGCCCGATCCCGTGCGGCCGGAGGCCCGCGAGTTGCCGGTGGCCGAACTGCCGGACGAGGCCCTGGTCTTCCTGCTGGGCAGCCGCTACTGCGACACCGACCGGCTGACCGACTTCGCCTGGGCGCAGTTCGGTCATCTGCAGCCGGGCTGGACCCGGGTGCAGGCCATCTGCGACTACGTCCACAATCACATCGGCTTCGACTACATGAAGGCCGACGCCACCCGCTCGGCCTCCGAAGGGCACCGCGACCGGGTCGGCGTCTGCCGCGACTTCGCCCACCTCGCGGTCACCCTCTGCCGCTGCATGAACATCCCGGCGCGCTACTGCACCGGCTATCTCGGCGACATCGGCGTGCCGGCCGATCCGGCGCCGATGGACTTCAGCGCCTGGTTCGAGGTGCTGCTGGAGGGCGGCTGGTACGCCTTCGACGCCCGCCACAACCGGCCGCGCATCGGCCGCATCCTCATGGCCCGCGGCCGCGACGCTACCGACGTCGCCCTTTCGACCGGCTTCGGGCGCACCACCCTCGCCGGCTTCCAGGTGATCACCGAACAGGTGGGGTAGGGGGCTCGCTCATCGAAAGGGGCGACTCTTCGACGTCATCGCGATGAGCGGCAGCGACGAAGCGATCCAGAGCCGGGGCTGACGGCGCCTGGACTGCTTCGGCGGCCCTGCCGCCTCGCAGTGACAGGGAGGTCGGCGCGAGGCCGTGGGGCGGCTCAGCCGCCCGCCACCCGCAGCATCACGTCGGCGCGGCCGTGCTGCACCACGGTGCCGTCCTGGTTGATCAGGCGCAGGGTGCGCTGGACGATGCCGCGGTCGCCCTTGCTGGTCAGGCGCTTGCCGACGATCTCCACCTCGGTCACCACCGTGTCACCGATGAACAGCGGGGCGGCGAAGACCCAGCCGTCGAGGCCGAGCGCCCCGACGATGGGGTCGGTGAAGTCCATCATCGAGGCCTGCATGCCCATGGCCAGCGCCACCCCGAGGGAGCCGTGCATCAGGCGCCGGCCGGCCGGGGTGGAGCGGGCGTAGACCTCGTCGGCGTGGATGGGGTGCCAGTCCCCCACCAGCATCATGAACAGGCCGTGGTCGGTCTCCGTCAGCGTCCGCCCGTGGCTGCGGAAGGTCTGTCCGGGCTCGAGGCTCGCGTAGGAGACCGTCCACATGAGGCTTACTTCTTCACCGCGGAATCGTGGGACTCCAGGCCGGGCCGGTACTTGCCCTGCAGGAAGTCGCCGATGCCCTCGGTGCGCCAGGAGTCGTTCTGGCGCAGGACCAGCTCGGCCTCCTTGGCGCTGGTGTAGGACATCGAGGCCTCCCACGACATCTCCAGGCCGAAGCGGTAGCCGTCCTTGGTCGCCTTGAGGGCGTCGGGGTCCTTGGACGCCAGCTCCTTGGCGATCTTCATGGTGAAGTCCTTGAGCTCGGCCAGCGGCACGGCGACGTTGATCCAGCCGATCTCCGCCGCCTTGCGCCCGTCGAAGGGATGGCCGGTCAGGCCGTACCAGAGGGCGTCGCGCGGGCGCATGAGGTTGGCCAGGCTCTTGCTGACCGAGCCGCCGGGGAAGAGCTTGAAGTTGACCTCCGACAGCCCGAAGGTCGCCTCCTCGGCCGCGATCGCCAGGTCGCAGCCCTCGACGATCGAGAAGGCACCGCCGAAGCAGAAGCCGTTCACCATGGCGATGGTCGGCTTGGGGTAGTAGCGCAGGGTGCGGCCGCGCCACTCCACCGCCATGCGGGTGACCTCGTCGTACTCCTTGGGCTTGGACTTGAGGTCGGTGAAGAACTCCTTCAGGTCCATGCCGGCGCAGAAGGAGTTGCCGGCCCCGGTCAGCACCAGCACCCGCGCCTCGTCGTCGTAGCGCAGGGCGTGCAGGGCGTGGGTCATCTCCCGATGCAGGGTCGGGCTCATGGCGTTCTTCTTGGCGGGCCGGTTGAGCGTGATGGTGGCCACGCCGTCGGTCTTGTCGATCAGCAGGGTCTCGTACTGCATGTCCTCGGGTCTCTCTCTTCTGGAAATGTCTAGGACACCTGCCGGTCGCGGCCGCTCCAGTAGGGCGCGCGCAGGGCCTTCTTGTCGATCTTGCCGTTGAACAGGCGGGGCAGCGCTTCCATGAAGTCGACGCTGCGGGGCTTCTTGTAGCTGGCGATGCGGGCGCGGCAGTGGGCGATCACGTCCGCCTCGCTCAGGCTGCGGCCCGGCCGCAGGACGACGCAGGCCTTCACCGATTCCCCCCACTCCTCGTCGGGCACGGCGATGACGGCCACCTCGGCGATGTCGGGGTGGTGGCGCAGCGCCTCCTCGACCTCCCAGGAATGGATGTTCTCGCCGCCGGAGATGATCATGTCCTTCTTGCGGTCGACCACGTAGACGAAGCCGCCCTCGTCGACGAAGCCCAGATCCTGGGTGTGCATCCAGCCGCCCTCCAGGGCCTCCATGGTGGCGGGGTGCTTGTTCCAGTAGCCCTGCATGACCGTCGGCGAGCGGAACAGCAGCTCACCCACCTCGCCGGTGGCGCAGGGGCTGCCGTCGGGAGCCACCACCTTGACCGTGTTGCCGAACAGCGGCTGACCGGCCGAGCCGAGGCGGCGGCGGTCGGTCTCGTCGCCGTCGGGGCGGTGCTGGTGCGGCTTCAGGGTGGAGAGCATGACGCACTCGGTCATGCCGTAGACCTGCAGGAAGATCGGCCCGAAGCGGGCGATGGCCCGGCGCAGCAGCGGCACCGGCATGGGCGCCGAGGCGTAGTGCACCAGCCGGAGCGAAGAGGTGTCGTAGGGGCGCTCGGCGGCGTCCAGGCGGTCGAGCACACGCTCGACCATGATCGGCGCGAAATGGGCGGCCGTCACCTTCTCCCGCTCGATGGTCTCCAGCACGTCGGCCGCGTCGAAGGCGGCCTTGAGCACGATGGAGCCGCCCATGAAGGTGAAGACCATCTGCTCGATCTTACCGCCCAGATGGAAGAAGGGCATGACGATGAGCGAGCGGTCGGTCGGCTCGACCAGCCCCTCGTGGGAGAGGGTGCGGGCGGCCTCTAGGAAGGCGGCGTGGGCCATCATCACGCCCTTCGGCCCGCCGGTGGTGCCGCTGGTGTACATGAGATAGGCCGTATGGTCCGGCCGGGCCCGCAGCGCCGGCTCCTCGGCCGGCGCGGAGGCCAGCAGGTCCTCGTAGGCTGCCGCACCGTCGGCGGCCTCGCCGAGGCAGACGACCTGGCGGATCGACGGCACGGCGGCGCGGATGGCGGCGGCGGTGGCGGCGAACTCCGGCGCGAAGACCAGCACGGCCGGCTGGGCGTCGCCGCAGATCGCCACCAGCTCGGGTTCGCTCAGCCGGATGTTGAGGTTGACGGTGATGAAGCCGGCGCTCTCGCCCGCGGCGAAGACCTCGATGTACTGGCTGCAGTTGCGCGCCAGGATGGCGACCCGCTCCTGCTGCTTCAGGCCCCGGGCGATCAGGGCGTTGGCCAGCCGCCAGGCGCGGGCGGCCTGCTCGGCGAAGGTGAGGGAGCGGCCCTCGAAGGTGACCGCCGTCTGGCGGCCGAAGAGCTGCGCGTTGCGGCGGATCAGGTCGCCGAGCGTCATGGAGGAGGCGGTCATGGGGAAAGTTCTCTGCTGTGGGGGCTCCGGCCGGGGCGGGGGCGCCGCCGGCCGGAGCGCCGGACCCGGAGCCGTCAGCCCTTCTTGGCGACCAGCGGGCAGCCGCCCTCTTCCATGCTCAGGAAGGCCTTCTCGCCCGGCACGGTGGCGTAGAGCTTGAAGACGTCCCAGGGGCCCTTGGACTCGGACGGCTTCTTCACCTCGAAGACGTAGACGTCGTGGATGGTGCGGCCGTCCTCGCGGACGTAGCCCTTGCCGAAGAGGGGATCGTCGGTCGGCAGCTTCTTCATCTCGTCGACCACGGCCTTACCGTCCTTGGCGCTGCCCAGGGCGTCGACCGCCTTGAGATAGTGCAGCACCGCACCGTAGACGCCGGCCTGCATCATGGTCGGCATGCGGCCCTGGTTCTGCTCGGACCAGCGCTTGGCGAAGGCGCGGGTGCCCTCGTTCATGTCCCAGTAGAAGGGCAGGCTGAGCAGCAGGCCCTGGGTCGTCTCCAGGCCGATGGAATGGATGTCGATGATCAGCGCCGACAGGCCCACCAGCACCATCTTGTCGGTCAGGCGGTACTCGTTGGCCTGCTTGATCGAACGCACCGTGTCGTCGCCGCCGTTGGCCAGCGCCAGCACGTTCGCGTCGGTGCCCATCGCCTGCAGCAGGAAGGACGAGAAGTCCATGGTGTTCAGCGGATGGCGGACCTTGCCGACCACCTCGCCGCCGACCGCGTTCAGGCTCTTCTCCGCCTCGGTCTCCAGGCTGTAGCCGAAGGTGTAGTCGGCGGTGAGGAAGAACCACTTGTCGCGGCCCTTCTCCGCCAGTGCGACGGCGAGCGGCGCGGCCTGGGAATGGGTGTCGTAGGTCCAGTGGACGGTGTTGGGCGAGCACTGCTTGCCGGTCAGCACCGTGGCGCCGCCGGACGAGATCAGGGCGACCTTGTCCTTCTGCTTGGCGATCTCGGCGACCGCCAGGGCCACGGCCGAGTTGCCGAGGTCGGCGATGGCGTCGACGCCGCCCTCGTCGAACCACTGCCGGGCGATGGCCGAGCCGACGTCCGGCTTGTTCTGATGATCGGCGACGACGATCTCCACGGGCTTGCCGGCGGCCTTGCCGCCGAAGTCCTCGACGGCCATCCGTGCGGCGACCACGGAGCCGGGCCCGTTGCCCATGGAGAAGACGCCCGACTGGTCGTTCATGACGCCGATGCGGATGACGTCGTCGGCCGCACGGGCGGCCGGGCTACCGGCGGCGATGGCGAAGCAGAGGGCGGCGAGCCCCACTCCGCGGGTCACCGCACCATGAAACCGGGACTGCTGGAAAACCATCGTTTCCTCCTCGGAGTATAATTTGACTTGTGCGTTTATCGCACTTATGTGCGTTATTCGAAGATTAGATTTCGCAGCATTCCGCCGTCAAGGCTGATTCCCCTCTTGCGGGACCTCCCCTCGGCGGATGCGGCAGGCGCGGATGCGGACCTGGAGGCACGGTCGGTGGCGAAAGAGAGCTGGTATTCGGAATCCCTGGCCCGCGGCCTGCTGGTGCTGCGGGCCTTCGGGCGCGACGCGGAGCGCCTGCGGATGAGCGAGGTGGCCGACCGCACGGGGCTGACCCGTGCCGCGGCCCGGCGCTTCCTGCTCACCCTGGCCGACCTGGGCTACGTCGGGCAGGACGGCAACTACTTCTACCTGCGCCCGCGCATCCTCGACCTCGGCTACGCCTACCTCTCCTCGGTGCGCGTGGACCAGCTGGTCGAGCCGGTGCTGGAGGACATCGCGGAGAAGACCCGGGCCGCCTCCTACTTCGCGGTGCTCGACAACGACGAGACGCTCTTCGTGGCCGGCGTGCCCAGCCCGCTCATGGCTTCGGTCTTCATGGGGGTCGGCGGGCGCATCCCGGCCTATGCGGGGTCGCTGGGCAAGGTGCTGCTGGCCTGGCTGACGCAGGCCGAACTCGACGGCTTCCTCGCCCGCAGCCAGCGGGTCCGGCACACCGACAAGACCGTGGTGGAGCCCGAGGCGCTGCGCGCCCGCCTCGCCGAGGTGCGCGCGCAGGGCTACGCGGTCAACTACGGCGAGTTCATCGAGGGTATCGTCGGCGTCGCCATCCCCGTGCGCAACCGGGGGGGCGAGGTGGTGGCGGCGATCAACGTCAACCGCTTCTCACCCCAGCCGCTCTCCCGGGAGGAGATCGAGGCCTACGTCGCCGTCCTGCGCGAGGCGGTGCTGCCGATCGAGCGGGCCTTCCACGCCAGCCAGCTCCGCCTGCCCGCCGACCGGCCGCTCGGGTAGCGGACGAAATAGGGGGTAGAGCGGCCTCTGCTACTTCGCCGGCGGCTTATCCGAGAACTGACCCTGGGCGCCTTGCATGCCTTCCTCGACGACCCGCCAGACGGGGGTGCCCTCCGGGACCGTGAAGATGTCGAGCAGCACCGCGTTCACGCTGCCGCTGTTGACGCCGGACATCTGCTGGCCGCTGGGCATGTAGTAGCAGTCCCCGGCGGCGGCCCGCTGCGGCTCGGCGCCGGCGAGGTAGAGCGTCATCTCGCCTTCGAGGACGCAGGTCAGCCCGCCGTGGTCGTGGAAGTGGATCGGCGCGCGCGTTCCCGGCGCGCGGACAGTCCGGCGTGCCACGGTCTCGTTCCCGTTGCTGTCGACGCCGCGGACCAGCAGGCGCGACTCCAGCGCCTGCGACGGCACCCCCGGCAGGTCCTCAGGCCTCATCTGGGCTGCGGGGACGCCGGAGGCTCCGGTCTGGTCGGCGGCGCCGGCGGTCGCGGCGCCCGCCGTCAGGGCGAGGAGGGCGAGGGATACGGCGAAGGCCGATCGGCGGGCGGAGCGGGCAAGCGTCGGCATCACGGACCTCTCGGAGCTGATCATTCCGAGGCAATCAAAGTCCCTCGCAGGCCGCGCCGCAAGCGGGCGAGGGGGGCGCCGCGCCAGGAACGGAGGGCACCGGCTGCGGCGGCCACCTGCGCCCTTGGACGGGCGGGCGGGGCTCGCTACCTTCGGGGCAGCATTCCCGCAGCCCCAAGGAGCCCCATGGCGACCCTGCTCTTCACGCACGAGGCCTGCTTCGGTCACGACATGGGCCGCCTGCATCCGGAGAGCCCGGCCCGGCTCAAGGCCGTGCTGACGGCCCTGGAGGCGCCCGAGTTCGTCGGCCTGCAGCACCGCGAGGCGCCGCGGGCGAGCGAGGAGCAGCTCACCCGCGTGCACCCGGTCCACTACGTGCGCGGCCTGCTGGAGGCCGTGCCGAAGGAAGGGATCGTGCAGCTGGACGGCGACACCGCCCTCTGCCCCGGGTCGGGCGAAGCGGCGCTCAGGGCCGCCGGGGCGGTGGTCGCGGCGGTCGACGCCGTCATGGCGGGCGAGGCGACCAACGCCTTCTGCGCCGTGCGGCCTCCGGGGCACCATGCCGAACCGGCCCGGGCCATGGGCTTCTGCCTGTTCGACAACGTCGCCGTGGGGGCGCTGCACGCCCGCGCCGCGCACAAGCGCAACCGCATCGCGGTGGTCGACTTCGACGTGCACCACGGCAACGGCACCCAGGCGATCTTCTGGGACGATCCGGACCTGGTCTTTCTCTCCACCCACCAGTACCCGCTCTACCCGGGCACCGGCGGTGCGGGCGAGCACGGCAGCCACGACAACATCGTCAACGTGCCGCTGCCGCCGATGGCCGGCTCGGCCGAGTTCCGCGAGGCCATGAGCAGCCGCTTGCTGCCCAAGCTGGCCGCCTTCGCTCCCGACTTCATCCTCATCTCCGCCGGCTTCGACGCCCACGAGGACGATCCGCTGGCCTCGCTGCGGCTGCACGAGGACGACTACCAGTGGGCGACGGGGGAGATCCTCGACATCGCCGACCACGCCTGCGGAGGGCGGGTGGTCTCGACCCTCGAGGGCGGTTATGACCTGCACGCGCTCGGCCGCAGTGCCGCCGCCCATGTGCGCGCACTGCTGGCGAAGGAATGAGGGAGACCATGAGCGACGACACCGGGACGGACATCGCCGGCCTCTCCTTCGAGGAGGCCCTGGAGCAGCTCAAGCAGATCGTCGGCCGTCTGGAGAGTGGACAGGGCAAGCTCGACGACGCCATCGAGGCCTACGAGCGCGGCACCCGCCTGAAGCAGCACTGCGAGGCGAAGCTGCGCGAAGCCCAGCTCAAGATCGAGAAGATCACCCTGGCGGCCGACGGCACGCCGCGGGCCGAGCTCTTCCCCCACGACTGACGTGGGCGGTGCGGCGATGAGTGCGTCGGCGGCCGACCTGGAGGAGCGCCTCGCCGCCGTGGCCGAGGCGGTCGCCGCCGAACTCGACCGGCTGCTGCCGCCCCTGCCGGGACCGCGCCGGCGGCTGGGAGAGGCCCTGCGCTATGCGGCCCTGGGTGGGGGCAAGCGCCTGCGCCCCTTCCTGGTGGCCGAGACGGCCGGGCTCTTCGCCGTGCCGCCGCAGCGGGCGCTGCGGGCGGGGGCGGCGCTCGAGATGGTGCACTGCTACAGCCTGGTGCACGACGACTTGCCGGCGATGGACGATTCCGACCTGCGCCGCGGCCGGCCGACCGTTCACCGGGCCTACGACGACGCGACGGCGGTGCTCGCCGGCGACGGCCTGCTGACGGAGGCCTTCGCGGTGCTTGCCGACCCGGCGACCCACCCGGACGCTGCCGTGCGCCTCGCCCTGGTGGCGGAACTGGCCGCTGCCGCGGGGTCGCATGGCATGGTAGGCGGCCAGGCGATCGATCTCTCCGCCGAGCGGGAAAGCCTCGACCTCGCAGGGACGGAAGAGCTGCAGGCCCTCAAGACCGGTGCGCTGATCCGCGCCGCCTGCCGCTTCGGTGGCATCCTGGGCGGTGCTCCGGAGGCCGCTGTTGCGGCTCTCGACCGCTACGGCGCGTGCCTGGGCCTGGCGTTCCAGATCGTCGACGACCTGCTGGACGCCGAGGCCACTGCCGAGGAACTGGGCAAGCCGGTGGGCCGCGACGCCGCGCAGGCCAAGGCGACCTTCGTCGGTCTGCTGGGGGCGGCCGGCGCCCGGGCGAAGGCGCGCACCGTGGCCGGGGAGGCTGCCGCTGCGCTTGATCTTTTCGGCCCCAGGGCGGAAGTGTTGCGCGCGTTGACCGACTACGTGCTCGACCGCCGCTCCTGAACCGGCGGCGCCGCACGGCGTTGGGACAGGCAAGGACGAACGGCGGGAGAGGCGGAGCCTTTCCGGACGCCGGGACGGGAGGTCGATGAGCCGCACGCCCCTGCTCGATCAAGTGAAGGACCCGGCCGATCTGCGCCGGCTGGGCGAGGACAGCCTGCCGAAGCTGGCGGCCGAGCTGCGCCAGGAGCTGGTGGACGCCGTCTCGGTGACCGGCGGCCACCTCGGCGCCGGGCTCGGCGTCGTCGAGCTGACGGTCGCCCTGCACTATGTGTTCGAGACCCCCCGCGACAAGGTGATCTGGGACGTCGGGCACCAGGCCTACCCCCACAAGATCCTGACCGGCCGGCGCGACCGCATCCGTTCGCTGCGGCAGGCAGGCGGATTGTCGGGTTTCACCAGCCGCAGGGAGAGCCCCTACGATCCCTTCGGGGCCGCCCATTCCTCCACTTCGATCTCGGCCGGCCTCGGCTATGCCGTGGCGCGTGACCTGGCGGGCGAGGATTACGACGTCGTCTGCGTCATCGGCGACGGCGCCATGTCCGCCGGCATGGCCTACGAGGCGATGAACAACGCCGGGGCGCTCAAGTCCCGCCTGATCGTCATCCTCAACGACAACGACATGTCGATCGCCCCGCCGACCGGTGCGATGAGCAACTACCTCTCGCGCCTCATCTCCTCGAAGCCGTACCAGACGGTGCGGAACTTCGGGAAGGCGGTCAGCGCGCGCTTTCCGCGGCCGCTGCAGCAGGCGGCGCGGCGGGCGGAGGAGTTCACCCGCGGCTTCTTCACAGGCGGGACCCTGTTCGAGGAGCTGGGTTTCTTCTACGTCGGCCCGGTCAACGGCCACGACCTGTCCCACCTCGTGCCGCTGCTGGAAAACGTCCGGGACCTCGACCACCAGGGCCCGGTGCTGGTCCACGTGGTCACGGAGAAGGGCAAGGGCTATGCGCCCGCGGAGGCCGCCGACGACCGCTATCACGGCGTGGTCAAGTTCGACGTGCATACCGGCCGCCAGTCGAAGCCGGCGGCCAAGGCGCCGTCCTACACCTCGGTCTTCGCCGGGGCCCTCGTCGCCGAGGCGGAGCGTGACGAGAAGATCGTGGCGGTGACGGCGGCGATGCCGAGCGGCACCGGCCTCGACAAGTTCGCCCGGCGCTTCCCGGACCGCTGCTTCGACGTCGGCATCGCCGAGCAGCACGCCGTCACCTTCTGCGCCGGCCTCGCCTGCGCCGGTCTCAAGCCCTTCGCCTCCATCTACTCGACCTTCCTGCAGCGCGCCTACGACCAGGTGGTGCACGACGTCGCCATCCAGCGGCTGCCGGTGCGCTTCTCGATCGACCGGGCGGGCCTGGTCGGCGCCGACGGCGTGACCCATCAGGGCAGCTACGACCTGGTGTACCTGGCCTCCCTGCCCGACTTCGTGGTGATGGCGGCGGCCGACGAGGTCGAACTGGTGCACATGGTGGCGACCCAGGTCGCGATCGACGACCGGCCTTCCGCGCTGCGCTTCCCCCGGGGCGAGGGGCAGGGGCTGACCCTGCCCGAGCGCGGGGTGCCGCTGGAGATCGGCAAGGCGCGGCTGCTGCGGGAAGGCGGCACGGTGGCCATCGTCTCGCTCGGCACCCGCCTCGCCGACGCCCTGGCCGCCGCCGACCTGCTGGCGGCGCGCGGCCTGACGACGACGGTGGTCGACGCCCGCTTCGCCAAGCCCCTCGACCAGGACCTGATCCGGCGGGTGGCGGCGGAGCACGAGATCGTGCTGACGGTGGAAGAGGGGGCGGTCGGCGGCTTCGCCACCCAGGTCTCGCATTTCCTCGCCGGCGAGGGGCTGCTCGATCGTGGCATGAAGTTCCGCCCGCTGACCCTGCCGGATCGCTTCATCGATCATGGCAAGCAGGACGAGCAGGTCGCCTGGGCGGGTCTCGGCGCCCGCGACATCGCCTGCGCGGCCCTGCGGGCGCTGGGCCGCAACGATGTGGAGCTGCGGGCCAGCGGGACCTGACGACCGCCGCCCGGCCACCGGACGGGGCGGCGCGCCCCCGGCCCGCTGCAGGGGAGGTTCCCGCGATGGACACTCTGTGGCTGGTCCTCCTGCTGTCGGCGCTGCCCGGCCTCGGCACCTTTGCCGGCGGCCTGGGGGCGGAGTTCGGGCGAAACTCTCCGCGCCTGCTCAATCTCGCCCTGCACGCCGCCTCGGGCATCGTCATCGCCATCGTCGCCGTCGAGCTGATGCCGGAGGTCGTCTCCGCGCTGTCGGGCTGGTGGGTGGCTCTGGCCTTCGCGGCAGGCGGGAGCGCCTACGTCCTGGTCGAGGCCGGGCTGGAGCGGCTGGCCGGGCGCCGGGCGGGCGGCGGTGCCGGCATGTGGATGATCTACGTGGCCGTGGCGGTCGACCTGGTCAGCGACGGCCTGATGCTCGGCACCGGCTCCGCCGTCTCGGCGTCTCTCGGGATCGTGCTGGCGTGCGGACAGATCCTCGCCGACCTGCCGGAAGGCTACGCGGTCATGGCCAACTTCCGCGACAAGGGCGTGCCCCGCCGCCGGCGGCTTCTGCTGTCCGCCACCTTCGTGCTCTTCTCGGTGGGTGCCGCCCTCTTCGCCTTCCTCGTGCTGCAGGCGGCGTCCCAGCCGATGAAGATGGCGGCGCTCGCCTTCGTCGCCGGTCTTCTGGTGGTCGCCGCGGTCGAGGACATGCTGGAGGAGGCGCACGAGGCGGTCGAGGACGACAGGGCGTCCGTGCTCGCCTTCGTCGGCGGCTTCGCCCTCTTCACGCTCGTGTCGGCGGGGCTCGACTCCCTGGTGAGCACCGGTTGAAGACGCGACCTCGGTGCTACACGGGTTGTCGCGAACGCCGCGGCGGCTTCATTGTTACACCTTCGTAACCACCGAGAGGAGGCCCCCCGTGTTCGTCGTCACCGTGACCTTCGTGGCGAAGGAATCCCACCGCGACCGGTTCCTGGAGATCATGCTCCTGACAGCGGCCCGGTCGGTGGCGGACGAGCCGGGCTGCCGGCAGTTCGACGTCTGCTGCGATCGCCGCGACCCGGGCCGGGTCTTCCTCTACGAGGTCTACGACGACGAGGCCGCCTTCGAGGCCCACCGGGCCAGCCCGCACTCGCAGGCCTTCTTCCGCGACACCGAGGGCCTGATCGAGTCCCGGGAGGTGCAGATGTGGATCCGCCAGCCGCCCGAGGCGGCGTCCTAGGGGAGCGGCTGTTCCAGCGAGTGCAGCCGCTCCAGCAGGAAGCGGCGCACGCTCTCGTCCGCGCTGAGGCCGGTGGCTCGGCGGTAGGCCTCGGCCGCGTCAGACGTTCGGCCGGCGCGCCGCAGCAGATCGGCGCGCACCGCCCAGAAGGGTTGATAGGCCGCGCAGCGTTCGACGGGCAGGGCGTCGAGCAGCCGGAGGCCGGCCGGCGGCCCCTCGACCTCCCCGGCGACCGCCGCCTGTCCCACCAGCACACCGACGGTGGGCGAGGAGCGGGCGAGCGCCTCATAGAGGGTCGCCAGAGCGTGCCAATCGGTCCGCCCTGTCATCAGCCGCTGAGCGTGTACCGATTGCAGCGCCGCCTCGAGTTGGAAGCGCCCGACTCTGCCGAGGCGTCCGGCGGTCTCCAGGCGTCCTTCCGCCTCGGCGATCATCGTGCGGTCCCAGCGCTCCATGTCCTGCTCCGAAAGCGGAACGAAGGCGCCGTCCGGCGATCGCCGCGCCGCGCGCCTCGCCTCGCAATGCAGCAGGAGAGACAGCAGTCCGCCCGCTTCCGGCTCGCCGGGCAGCAGGTCGGCTGTCAGTCTGGCCAGCCACAGGGCTTCCTGCGCCAGACCGTCGCCGGTTGCACTCCCCAGGGCGTCCCAGCCGGTCCCGTAGGAGGCGTAGATGGCGTCGAGGACGGCGTCGAGCCGGGCGGGCAACTCCGGTGGATCGGGAATGCGGAAGGGGATGCCCGCCGCCTTGATCTTCGCCTTGGCCCGCACGAGGCGCTGGCCCATCGCCGCGGGCGCGACCAGGAAGGCGGCAGCTATGCTTGCGGCGTCGAGCCCGAGCACGGTCTGCAGCATCAAGGGAGTCCGGGCGGTGGGGTGAATGGCCGGGTGTGCGCAGGCGAAAAGAAGTTCCAGTCGGCGGTCGGGAAGTCTGCTGTCCTGATCGGGCTCCCACTCGCCGAGCGCCGCGAACATCTGGAGATCGTCGGCCGCGCGCAGCCTCGTCGCCATCCGCCGGCGCTGCTGTTCCCTGCGACGGCGGGCGACGACGAGCAGCCACGCCGCCGGATTGTCAGGGAGGCCGCGCCGGGGCCAGGTTTCGAGGGCGATCCGGAAGGCGTCGGCGAGGGCGTCCTCGGCTGCGGCGAGATCGCCGGTCCCGGCTGCCAGGAGCGCGAGCAGCCGGCCGTAGGAGGCCCGTGCCACCCGCTCCGCCTCGCGGCCGGCCCCGCCGGGCATGCGCCTGCCTTCGATCAGGCCGGGGCCTGGTCCGGGCGGGCCATCACGGGCCGCACCTCGACCGCGCCATAGGACGCACAGGGGGCGCGGGCCGCCCACTCCAGGGCCGCGTCGAGATCGGGCACGTCGATCACGAAGAAGCCCCCGAGCTGCTCCTTCGCTTCTGCATAGGGGCCGTCTTGCACCTCTCGCGCATCGTTTCGCAGACGCACGACCGTGCCGGTCTCCGGCGGTTCCAGACCCGCGCCGCTGACCGCCACGCCGGCCTGCTGGATCGCCGACACGTAGGCCATCCATGCCCCCATGTGCTCGCGCGCCTGGGGGCCGCGACGGCGTGCGAAGTGCTCGCCGTCTTCGAGGAATATCAGCATGTACTGCACAGCCGTTTCTCCATCTTCAGCGAACGCGGAAAGTCGCGCTCGACAGAGTGAGCCGCGGCAGGCGGCGATTTCGACAAAGCGCCAAAAGAATCTGGTGCCCCTTATCGCTCGGCGACGGCCAGACGGAGTCCGAGCAGGAGAAAGGCGGCCGCGAAGGAGCGGCGCATCCAGGCGAGCACGGCGGGGCGCGACAGAACCTGCCGGCGCAGGCGTGCGGCGAAGGCGCCGTAGAGGGCGAAGACGGCGAAGGTCATCAGCATGAAGACCAGACTGAGCTCGACCATCCGGGCGAGGGGCTCGGCCGCCGTGGGGCTGACGAACTGGGGCAGGAAGGCGAGGAAGAAGATCGACAGCTTCGGGTTGAGCAGGTTGACCAGGATGGCCGCCGTGATCGTCTGCAGGGGGGAGCGCTGCGGCACGTCGCCCGTGACCGCCAGCGCGCCGCGCTCGCGCAGGGTGGCCCAGGCCATGTAGAGGAGGTAGGCGACGCCCAGGATCTTCAGCGCCTGGAACGCGGTCGCGCTGGCGTGCAGCAGGGCGGCGACGCCGGTCACCGCCGCCAGCATGTGAGGGACGATGCCGAGCGTGCAGCCGAAGGCGGCGACGAGGCTCGCCCGTGCGCCTCGGGCGAGGCCGGTGGCCACGGTGAAGACCACGCCGGTGCCCGGCGAGACGACCACGATCAGCGAGGTCAGCAGGAACTCGAGGCTCATGGGTGCGGCCCCTTTCCAAAGGCTCCGGCGCGCGGAATGATCCGCCGCCACCGGCTGCGAGGATGCCGTGCCGGGGCAGCGGGAGGAAGAGGGCATGAGCGGCGTTTCCCAAGCTGTGGCGAGGCGGGCGGCCGAGCAGTACAGGGAGGAGGGCTGGGCGATCGTCCGGGGCTTCGTGCCGCCGGAAGAGATCGACCGGCTGCAGGCGGAGACCCGCCGGATCTACGAGGAGGGGCTGAAGCACCACGCCACCTTCCGGCACGGCAACCTCTGCTTCGAGATCCTGCCGGAGGCGCGATTCGGCCGGCGCTACGTCATCCAGGCCTACTGGTTCGCCTGGATCAGCGACTACTTCGAACGCTTCCGGCGGCGGCCGGAGTACTTCACCCTGCTGGAGCCGCTGCTGGGTCGCGACATCAAGCAGGTCGCCCAGCAGATCCATTGGAAGCCGCCGGGTGCCGAACTGACCGGCTACCGCTTCCACCAGGACCTGCGGTTCCGGAATCAGAAGGATTTTCACGACATCGCCGAGTCGACGGTGACGCTGGGCGTGGCCATCGACCCCTGCACCCGGGAGAACGGCTGCCTGCGCGTGGTGCCGGCCAGCCATCGGCGCGGCTACCTCGGCCTCTCCGACACCGGGGACGGCCAGATCATGAAGGGCCTGACGGCCGAGTCGGAACTGGAGGCGGTGGGCCTAGACCCGGCCACCGTTGTGGACGTGGAACTCGATCCCGGGGACCTGGCGGTCTGGGGTCTGCTCACCGTGCACGGCTCGCTGCCCAACACCTCGGATCGGGACCGCGCCTTCGCGCTGTCGAGCTATGTGCGCGCCGACAGCACGGAGCGGGGCGAGTGGGCCTTCCGCGACGGCGTCTCGGTGCCCCTGGGGCCGACGCCGCAGCTGTGCAAGTACGAGAAGCTTTTCGAACGCCCCGGCCCTCTCTACGACACCACGGAGTGGTGGCGCTGAAGAGGCGGGACGGGCAGGCATGGCGGTTGGTGGTGCGGGCATAGACATCGGCCTGATCGGGTTCGGGGCGATCGGACAGCGGATCCACGCCGTGCTGCGCAAGCGGGGCGGGCCGGCCCGGGTGGCGGCCGTCCTGCTGCGGGAGGGCTCGGCGTCCCGAGCGGCGGCGGAGGCGGCGGGGTTGCCGGTCTTCGTCCAGCCCGCGGCCTTCGTCGCGGCGAGCCCCGGGATCGTCGTCGAATGCGCCGGCCAGCCGGCGCTGGCCGAGCATGCGCCGGCCGTCCTGGCTCACGGCCGCGACCTGATCGTGGCGTCGATCGGCGCGCTGGCTGATCCGGCCGTCGAAGCAGCCCTGCGGGACGGCGCCGCAAAGGGCGGTGGCCGCGTGCATCTGCCCGCCGGCGCCGTTGGCGGCATCGATGCGCTCGCGGCCATGCGCCTGGCTGGCCTCCATCGGGTCGTCTACCGCTCGCGCAAGCCGCCGGCGGCCTGGAAGGGCAGCCCCGCCGAGCGCTGCCTCGACCTGGACGGCCTGCGCGAGGCCGCGGTCTTCTATCGCGGCAGCGCCCGCGAGGCGGCGCGCGACTACCCGAAGAACGCCAACGTGGCGGCCACGGTGGCCCTGGCCGGGCTGGGCTTCGACCGCACGGACGTGCAACTGGCGGCCGACCCGGGCGTGAGCGAGAACATCCACGAGGTGGAGGCGGAGGGGCCGTCGGGGCGCATCGCCATCCGCCTCGAAGGCCGCCCGGATCCGGACAACCCGAAGACGTCGGCGCTCACCGCGCTGTCCCTGGCACGGGCCGTCCTGAACCTCACCGGCGCCTGGCGGATCTGACGAGAAGGCGTCCGGGCGGCTCAGAACCGCCCGGGGTGGAGCGTGAGGGCCTCGCGGCCATCGCCGCGCCGCGTCATGCGGACGACCAGGACCAGGGTTCCGCCGAGGCAGACGAGGCCACCGGCGGTCGGCCCCAGGCCGAGGCCGCCTGAACTCGCCGGCTCCGCCAGCAACGCCCCCAGTGCTGCGCCGAATGAGCTGCTCAGGATGAAGGCCAGCCAGAAGACCGCGATGCCGTTCAGGCGAAGAACCCTGCGGCAGAGGAGCAGGGCTGCGAGCGCCATGCCGAAGAGCAGGCTGGCCTGCTGGCCATCGAGGCTCAGCGCTGCCGCCGTTCGAAGCCCTGTCGCGGCGCCCAGGCAGAGGGCGAGCGACACCGCGGCCGAGTAATAGACCGCCCGTGAGAGCGTGTAGACAGAGTCCAGGGAAAGGTTCCGTTCCGCGACGTACCAGACGGAGAAGAGCCAGGCGAGGGCCAGGCTCAGGAGGCCCGTCGCCTGGTTCAGCCCGAGCCCGAGTGGCCCGGTCAGATCGGTCAGGAGGATCCGGCTCGCGGCGGCAGCGCACAGGACGGTGGCCCAGTAGAGGCACGGCACGTAGCGCCTCCGGCGAAACTGCAGGAACAGCAGTCCGACCCAGGCGGTGGCCAGGAGACCGAGAGCGAGAGCCGGTCCGAGGGTGGAGTCGAGGTCGCCGATCCAGACGCCGGCGGCGGCCGACAGGACCGTTGCACCCCAGAAGTCGAGGGTCGCCCGGGGCGCCCGGTTGTGGACGAGGTGAAGGCCCTCGGGCCTGTCCTCCGGCGGGGCGACGCTGCTCATCGTCTGACTCCTCCTGCGGCGACGCGGAGCGCATCCGGTCGGAAGCGGGCCGCGGCTCGACAACAGAAGGGCGGTCCTGTTCACGCACGCCTTGCCGCGGTCTTACGGATCCGTAAGCGCCGCTTACGGAGCGGTAAGGCAGCGGAGTGAAGCCGGCAAGGAGGCGCAACCAGATCGGGATATGGGCCTGCCGGTGTGGCGGGCCCGGAAAACCGGAATGGGAGATCGGGATGTCCACATCGAAGTTCGTGCCGCTCGTCGCCGCGGCCCTCCTCGCCGCCGTGCCGCTGTCGGCGGCCCTCGCCAGCGGGGACCACGCCGGCTGGCCGGACCGTGAGGAGACGGCGGCGGTGCTCGGCGCGAAGACGCCGCTGTCGGCCGCCGTCGCCTCCGCCGAAAGGGAGACCGGCGGCAAGGCCGTCGAGGCGGCGATCGAGCGCCTGAAAGGACAGCCGGCCTACAAGGTCGAGGTCGCGGGTGCCGGGGGGCGCCAGGTGGTCTGGATCGGTGCCGAGAGCGGCGAGGTGCTGAAGACCCTGCGCGCCGACCACGAGGAGGGGGATCGGGACGGCGACCGGGACGGTCACGAGCGCGAGGACGACTGACCGCGGATGGCGGGGGCCGTCGCCACGACTCAATGCCTCGAGCGGCGGTCCCCGACCGACACCCACAGTCGGGGCAAGGACCAGATCAGCATGAACGAACAGATTCGCGACCACCTCGCCAAGGTGCCGGAGGTCACCCTGGGCTTCTGGGTCATCAAGATCCTCGCCACCACCCTGGGCGAGACCGGCGGCGACACCGTCACGATGACCTGGAACCTGGGCTACCTCGGCGGCAGCGCCATCTTCGCCGCCATCCTTGTGGCGCTCGTGGCGGCGCAGATCTCAGTCAGGGGGTTCCGGCCGCTGCTCTACTGGGCGACGATCGTGGCGTCGACCACCTTCGGAACCACGATGGCGGACTTCGCCGACCGGTCGCTCGGCATCGGCTACACCGGGGGCTCCTCGCTTCTCCTCGCCTGTCTGCTCGGGACTCTCGGGCTCTGGTACTGGTCGCTGGGCGAGGTCTCGGTCGAAAGCGTCCGGACGCGGCGTGCAGAGGCCTTCTACTGGCTGGCCATCACCTTCTCGCAGACTTTGGGAACGGCCCTCGGCGACTGGACGGCCGACACCTCGGGCCTGGGCTATGCCGGTGGCGCGCTGGTCTTCGGCGCGGGCCTCGGCCTGCTCGCGGCCGCCTACTATTGGACCAGCGTATCGCGGGTGCTGCTGTTCTGGGCGGCCTTCATCCTGACGCGGCCGCTGGGTGCGACCGTCGGCGACTTCCTCGACAAGCCGCTGGACCATGGCGGCCTGTCCCTCAGCCGGCCCATCGCCTCGGCGGTCATTGCAGCCTGTGTCCTGGGATGCATCCTGCTTCTGCCGCAGCGGGCGTCGGGCAGCGTCCGGCGACGCCCGGCCGACTGATGCCGGCAGGGTGGCGGGCGGCAGCGGGAAATCGGGGAGGCGGGGACTTGAAGGTACTGCTCGTGGAGGACGACGAGGCGACGGCCGCCCACGTCGTCAGGAGCCTGCGGCAGCACGGGCACGTGGTCGATCACCGCGCCGACGGCCGGGAGGGCCTGCTGCTGGCCGCCACCGAGACCTACGACGTGATGGTGGTCGACCGCATGCTGCCGACGCTCGACGGCCTGGCACTCGTGAAGACCGCCCGTGGCGCCGGAGTGAAGACACCGGTGCTCTTCCTCACCACGCTCGGGGGGATAGACGACCGGGTGGAGGGCCTGGATGCGGGGGGTGACGACTACCTGGTGAAGCCCTTCGCCGTCGCCGAACTCATGGCCCGGCTGAACGCGCTGGCCCGTCGTCCGCCGCCGATCGACCGGCCGACGACTCTGCAGGTGGCGGATCTGCAACTCGACCTCCTCGAGCGCCGCGTCACCCGGGCAGGCCGGCGGATCGACCTGCAGCCGCAGGAGTTCAAGCTGCTGGAGTACCTGATGCGGCATGCCGGTCGGGTGGTCACCCGCACCATGCTGCTGGAGAACGTCTGGGAGTTTCACTTCGATCCGCAGACGACGGTGGTCGAGACCCACATCAGTCGCCTGCGCGGCAAGGTCGACCAGCCGTTCGACCGCCCGCTGATCCACACGGTGCGCGGCTCGGGGTACTGTCTGCGCCATGATCCCTAGGGTTCTGCGGACCAGCAGCTTCCGCCTCGCCGCCCTCTATGCCGGGCTCTTCGCGCTGTCGACCGGCGTGCTCTTCGCGCTGGTCTACTGGATCGCCGGCGACGTGATGCGCGAGCAGGCGCGGCAGTCGATCGTGGCGGAGTTCACCGTGCTCACCGAACTCTCCGGCCAAGGGCAGCCGCCGTCTCCGGCCCTTCTGGCGGAGATCGGCAGGAGGACGGCCGACGACGGGCGGCGAACGTTCCACTACGGTCTGCATGATGCGCAAGGGCGACGGCTGGCCGGCGATCTCGCGGCGGCGGGATAGGCAGGCGACTGGTTCACCGCCCGCCTGCCCGAGGCCGAGGAGGAGGAGGCGCACGAAGGTGAGCGGCACGACGATCACGAGGTGCGGCTGCTCGCCCTCACGCGCGCCCTGGGCGACGGCGTCTCGCTCACGGTCGGTCTGGACGTCTTCGGCATCACCGAGGCGCAGGAGGCCATCGTCCGGGCCTTCGGCTGGGCGGCCGGCGCGGGCCTCTTCCTGGCGCTGTCGGGCGGGCTCCTGCTGAGCCACGGCTTCCTGCGCCGTGTCGACGAGGTCAACCGCGCCACCGCCGCGATCATCGCCGGCAACCTCGGCGAACGGATCCGCACGGACGGCAGCGGGGACGAGTTGGACAGGCTCGGCCGGAACCTGAACACCATGCTCGATCGTCTGCAGGCCTCCATGGAGGGGCTCAAGCAGGTTTCCAACGATATCGCCCACGACCTGCGGACGCCCCTCTCGCGGGTCAAACAGCGCCTGCAGGCGGCGCAGGAGGAGGCGTCCAGCGTCTCCGAATACCGCTCGGCGGTGGACGAGGCGCTGACGCAGACCGACACGGCTCTGGCCACTTTCGGGGCGCTGCTGCGCATCGCACAGATCGAGTCGCACAGTCGGAAGACGCGGTTCCGACGGCTCGACCTGTCCGCACTGCTGACCAGGCTCCTGACGATCTACGCCCCGGTGGCCGAGGACCTCGGCAAGAGCCTTGCGGCGCAGGCGGAGCCCGACCTGGCGGTGCTTGGCGACGAGGAACTGCTGGTCCAGCTGTTCGTGAACCTGATCGAGAACGCGCTCGGGCACACGCCGCCCGGTGCCCGGGTCGACCTCATTCTCCGGCGGGAAGGGCAGGAGGCGGTGGTGGAGGTGCGCGACGACGGTCCGGGAATCCCGGTGGAGGAGCGCGAGAAGGTCTTCCGCCGCTTCTACCGCCTGGACCGGAGCCGCACGACCGCCGGCAGCGGGCTGGGGATGGCGCTGGTCGCCGCGGTGGCGAGCCTGCACGGTGTGCCCGTGCATCTCGATGACAACGGCCCGGGCCTGGTGGTGAGACTTCGCTTTGCGCTGCTGGCCGGCCCCTGAGATGCCGCAGGCGCAATCCTGCCCTTGGAGGGCGAGGCGATCCGGCTAAGCTGCGGGCGGCACGGCAGCAGACGGAAAGAGGGTGCGTGGCGCAGGTCAAGAAGCCGGAAGTGGAAGCGGCCATCCTGGAAGGCGCCTACGACCTCTTCCTCAGGAAGGGCTACAGCGCGACCTCCCTGGCGGAGATCGCCGCTTCGGCCGGCATCTCCACCTCGAACATCTACGTCTACTTCCCGTCGAAGCTTAAGGTTCTCTTCGCCCTCTACGACCCGTGGCTGCGCGAGCGGATCGAACGGCTGGGCGAGGAGGTGGCCCGGCACCACGAGCCCGAGCGGCGCCTTTCCCTCGTCCTGGACACCCTCTGGGTGCGCATCCCCGAAGAGAACAACGGCTTCGCCAACAATCTGATGCAGGCCCTCTCGACCGCCTCAGGCGAGGAGCAGTACAGCCGCGACCTGCTCGACTGGGCCGAGGGGCGGCTGTCGGAGATGATCCGCTCCTGCCTGCCCCCCGGGCGGGCTCACCTGACGGACCGGTCGCTGCTCGCCCACGTCTTCTTCATGGCCTTCGACGGCTTCGCCATGAACCACAAGCTGCAGCGCGAGCCGGGTCGGATGGACGAACTGATTGCCCTGATGGTGGGGCTGCTGCTGGGCGAGCCGAAAGCGGCCGCCGGCTGAGAGGCGGCCCCGTCAGCCGAGCAGGTCGGGCTCCAGCCCCGCCAGAACCCGCTCGGGGGTCATCGGCAGGCGGCGCAGCCTGACGCCGGTGGCGGCGGCGATGGCGTTGGCGAGCGCCGGCGCCACACCGACGATCCCCGCCTCGCCGACCCCCTTGGCGCCGAAGGGGCCCGTCTCCTCGGGCGCCTCCTCGATCAGGATCGGCACGATGGCCGTGGGCGTGTCCAGGGAATCGCAGATCTTGTAGTCCATGAAGCTGGGGTTCGTGAGGCGGCCCTCGTCCCACACCAGCTCCTCCAGCAGGGCATAGCCGAGGCCCTGGACGACGGCTCCCTGAACCTGGCCCTCCGCGCTCAGCGGATTGATCGCCCTGCCGATGTCGTGGGCCGACCAGACCTTTCGGACTTCGATCTTGCCCGTCAGCTCGTCCACGTCGGCGACGACGGCAGTGGCGCCGAAGACGTAGATGCCGAGATTGTCGAAGGCGAAGCCGTTCATGATCGCCCGCTTGGGATCGAAGCGCGGCCCGTCGAAGGCGTAGGCGTTCTGACCGACCAGCGGCCCTCCCGCGGCGTTGAAGGCGCGCGCGGCGATCTGCTTGAAGGAGACGCTCCTGGCCGGCGCATCCTTCAGGCCGACCTGGCCGCCCGGCAGCAGTTCCAGGTCCTCGACCGCGCACTCCAGCGCCTCGGCCGCATGGCGCATGATCTTCTCGCGCACCTCGACCGTTGCGGCCGCCACGGACCGGCCGGCCGTGTAGGTGATCCGGCTCGCGGCGGTCTTCCAGTTGTAGGGGGAGCTGTCGGTGTCCTGCGGCGCGTAGGCCACGGCGTCGACGGACAGCTTCAGGGTTTCGGCGCAGATCTGCGGCAGGACCGTGTCGGAGCCCTGGCCGATGTCGACCACGCCGGTCGACAGCGCGACGGTCCCGTCGCCGCGGAGGTAGACGGTGGCGCTGGTGCCCATCAGGCCGGAGATGTGGGACAGGCCGGCGAAGCCGGTCCCCCGCCGCCAGCCGGGCCGGGGCGGCGGCAGGTCGGCGGCTTCCGCCGCGACGCGCTCGGAGACCGCCTCCAGGCAGGCGGTGAAGGCGCAGGCGTCGACCTGCTGTCCGCCGAGCCAGGTGTCGCCCGGCTGCAGGGCGTTGCGCCGCCGCAGCTCGATCGGGTCGATGCCGAGTTCGCCCGCCAGCTCGTCGAGCTGGCTCTCGCTCGCGAAGGTCGCCTGGGGATTGCCGAAGCCGCGGAAGGAGCCGGCCTTCAGCTTGTTGGTGTAGACCGCCTTACCGGTGACCGCGACATTGGGGCAGCGGTAGGGGCCGCGCGAGCACAGCAGGCCGAAGCTCATGACGGCCGGGCTCTCGTCGCCGTAGGCGCCGGCGTCGAACAGCAGCTCGGCTTCCCGCGCGACCAGCGTGCCGTCCTTCTTCGCCCCGGTGCGCATCCGGATCCGCGCCGGGTGGCGGGAGCGGAGCATCTCCATGTCCTCGGTCCGGCTCAGGGTGATCTTCACCGGCCGGCCGGCGGCGAGGGCCAGCGCCACGGCGATGGGCTGGACGTTGACGCCGTTCTTGCCGCCGAAGCCGCCGCCGATCTTGGGGGCCAGGCAGCGGACCCGCGACATGGGCAGGTCCAACTCCTCGCAGATGCGGCCCTGCAGGTAGAAGATCGACTGCGCCGAGGAGCGCACCGTGACCCGGCCGGCCAGATCGGGCTCGGCCAGCACGCTGCAGGGCTCCATGTAGGCGTGGTACTGCGCCGGCGTCTCGTAGACCCCCTCGACGATCACGTCGCAGTCGGCCCAGGCGGCGTCCGTGTCGCCCTCGCGGATCTCAGCCGTCCAGAAGACGTTGCCCTGCCACGGCGATGCGCCGTTGCGGACGTAGCCGGCCATCTCGGGATGGACCAGCGGCCCGTCTTCGGCGAGGGCCTGGTCGAGGGTGCAGGCGGCCGGCAGTTCCTCGTAGTCGACCTCGATCAGCCGTGCCGCCGCCCGCGCCGCCTCCGGCGTGTCCGCCGCAACGGCCGCCACCGGCTCGCCGACGTAGCGCACCATCTCGCGGGCCAGCGTGCGCTCGTCCTTCACGAAGGAGCCGACGCGCCGGTCCGGCAGGTCGAGCGCCGTGATCACCGCACGCACGCCTGGATGGCGCAGGGCCGCTTCGGTCCGGCAGCCCAGGATGCGGCCGTGAGGGATTGGGCTCTGCAGGATCGCGCCGTGGAGCATGCCCGGCACGGCGAAGTCGTCGGCGAAGCGCGCGGCGCCCGCCGCCTTCTCGGCGGAATCGCGGCGGGGCGTGGACAGGCCGACGGCGGTCGGTGCGGCGCTCATGGGGCTTCGTTCCTGCGGCTCGCGGCCAGCCCGGCCTCGATGATCTTCACGTAGCCCGAACAGCGGCACAGATGGCCTGAGATGGCCTCCCGCACGTCCTCGGCGTCGGGGGCGGGATCGCGCCGCAGCAGGGCGGTGAGGGCGATTGCCATTCCGGGGGTGCAGAAGCCGCACTGGGTCGCGCCCTTGTCCACCAGCGCCTGTTGCACCGGTGACAGCCGCAGGCCGTCGCCCAGGCCCTCCACCGTCTCGATCGCCCGGCCGGTGCAGGCCAGCGCCAGGGACAGACAGGCCCGCATCGGCTCGCCGTCGATCAGCACGGTGCAGGCCCCGCAGACGCCCTGGTTGCAGCCGCGCTTGGTGCCCGTCAGGCCCAGCCGCTCGCGCAGCACGGTCAGCAGGGTCTCGTGCGGGGCGGCCAGCGCCGGCTGCCGCGACCCGTTGACCTGCAGTTCGATCGCCATCCTGCCGGTTTCGCTCAAGAGTTCTGACCTTCCTGCTGCTCGGCGTCGCGCGCGGCAGCCGTCACCGCCCGCGCGACGAGGCGCGGCACGAGGGCGAGGCGGTAGGCGGCGCTGGCGCGGACGTCGTCGATCGGATTGCATCGCCCCTGCAGCGCCTCGCCGAGCGCGGCGAGGCCGGCCGGCGACAGGGGCGCCCCGACCAGGGCGGCCTCCGCCTCCGGGTCGCGGACCGGCCGCTCCGCGGCGCCCCCCACGGCCACCCGCACCGCCTCGCACAGGCCATCCGTGATGGAAACCACGGCAGCCACCGAGACGGTCGCGAAGTCGCCGTCGGCACGGGTGAACTTCTCGTAGTGGACGCCGGCCAGGGGCAGGTCCGCCGGCAGGCGTACGGCGGTCACCAATTCCCCCGGCTCCAGGGCCGTCTCGAACCAGTCGACGAAGAAGTCCGCCGCCGCCAGTTGCCGGCTGCCCGATGGGCCGGCGATGTCGATCGTCGCCGCGGCGGCAGTGATGGCGGTCGGGTAATCGGCGGAAGGATCGGCATGGCAGATCGAACCCCCGATGGTGCCCATGTTGCGCACGGCCGGGTGGCCGATGCGGGCGGCCGCGGCCCGGACGATCCGTTGGGCGCCGCGGAACCCGTCGAAGCGGGCGACCGCCGCATGCCGGGCCATGGCGCCGATCACCGCGGTTCCGTCGACTTCCACGGTCAGCGTGGCGAGCTGCGGGACGCGGCGGAGGCTGACGAGGCCGCCCGGCTCCACCAGGTCCGCGTTCATCATGGCGACCAGCGTGGCCCCGCCCGCGAGGCAGCGCGAGGTGGGATCGGCGGCCAGTGCCGCGACCACCTCTTCCACCGTTTCCGGCTCGACGAACTGCACCGCCTGCTGCTTCCCATTTTTCAAGGACCGAACGGAGAACTGTCCCGCAGCAGGCCGAGAAGGGTCAATACTAAACGGCGTTTGTTTTTGACGGGACGGATGCTAGAGCAGCCTGACGGCGGATCGGGAGGGCTGAACGGATGTTCGAGTACTTCGGCGGGAACTATTCGTGGGACCTCGCGGTGCTCATGGCCCTGCAGCTGGGCGGGCAGCCGTCCGAGATCGACGAGGCCTGCCGCCCGCTGCGCGAGCTGGCGGCGCGCCCGGATGCGCGGGGCAATCCCGAGATCGGCTGGGCCTGGCTGGAGAACTGGCTGGCATTGGCCGACCGGATCGCGGGCCTGGCGGCGCGCGACGAAGCGGCGGGCCATCGGCTCAGTGCGGCCGGCAAGTACCGGCGGGCCTGCATCTACTACCAGCAGGCGGACCGCATGGCCCCCCATGGCGATCCCGGCAAGGAGCGCGCCTACAGCCACATGCTCGAGACCTTCCGGCAGGCCGTCGTGCTGGCCGACATCCCCATGGAGTGGGTCGAGGTGCCCTACGAGGGCACCAGCCTGCCGGCGCTCTTCCTGCCGGCCGCCGGCCCGGGGCCCGCCCCCTGCATGATCGGCTTCGACGGCTTCGACGTCACCAAGGAGTGGACCTACCTCTCCGGCCTGGCCGACGCGCTCTCGGGCCGCGGCGTGTCCATGCTGATCGTCGACCATCCCGGCGTCGGTCTCGCCCTGCGCGAGCGGGGGCTGCCGACGGTGGTCGATACCGAACGGCCGGCTGGCGCCTGCCTGGACTACCTCGCGACGCGCGCCGACACGAGCGAGGCGGTGGGCATCCTGGGCATGAGCCTGGGCGGCTACTACGCCCCCCGCGCAGCGGCCTTCGAGAAGCGCCTCAAGGCCTGCGTCGCCTGGGGCGCGCGCTGGGACAACGACGGCTCCCACGGTCGCATCCTGCGCGATCCCAACGCAGCCCGGTCCATTCCCGGCTGGCTCGATCATGCCCTGAAGGTCTACGGCCAGCCCGACGTCGAGTCCTGCGCGGCGATGATCGCGAAGATGACGCTGGCGGGCATCGCCGAGCGGATCGAGTGCCCGCTGCTGGTGGTGCACGGCGAGAACGACCGGCAGGTGCCGGGCGACCAGGCGGAGAAGACGGTCGCGGCGGCGGTCAACAGCCCGCGCCGGGAGCTGCGGGTCTTCACCGCGGCCGAGGGCGGTGCCGAGCACGTCAACGGCGACAACTTCTCCCTGGCGATCGACCACATCGCCGACTGGTGCGCCGACGTGCTGGGGGCGCCGCGGCGCTGATCACCGGCCGCTGAGCAGGGCGGGCAGGGCCGTCGCGATCGGCGGGAAGAAGACGATCAGCAGCAGGACGACCATCGCCAGGCCGACGAAGGGCGCGGCCGCGAGATAGACCTGCCGCATGGTGATGTCCGGCGGGGCGGTGCCGCGCATGACGAAGAGCAGCAGGCCGAAGGGCGGCGTGGTCAGGCTGATCTCCATCACCATCAGCAGGATGACGCCGTACCAGACGGGATCGAAGCCGGCCGCATTCGCCATCGGCATGAAGAAGGGCAGGGTGATCAGCAGCATCGAGAGCTGATCCATGAAGGCGCCCAGGAACAGCAGGATGCCGATCATCACGAAGAGCAGCCCGAGCGGCCCGAGGTCCAGGGTCGCCACTGCCTCGAGCAGGCCGGAGGTGGCGCCGGAGAAGGCGAGGATCTGCGAGAAGGTGAGCGATCCGGCGATGATGAAGAGGATCGTGACCGTGATCTTCGCCGTCTCCATCGCCGCCCTGGCGAAGTTCTGGACGGTCAGCCGGCGGTAGAGCAGCGCCGCCACCATCGAGCCCACCGCCCCGAGCGCGGCCGACTCGCTGGGCGTCGCCACGCCGGTCAGAATGCCGCCGACGACCAGGGCGAAGAGCCCGAACAGGGGCAGCACGTAGACCAGGAAGGGCCTGATCCGCTCGGCGAAGGGCATGGCGACCACGTCGTAGGCCGGCGCGAGCTTCGGGTTGAAGCTGCAGCGCAGGATGACGAAGGCGAAGAAGAAGACCGCCAGCAGCAGGCCGGGGACGATGCCGGCGATCAGCAGCTTGCCGATGGAGATGGAGGCGAGGCTGCCGAGCAGGACCGCCAGGGAGGAGGGCGGGATCAGCATGGCGATGCCGCCCACCGCCATGATCGGCCCCATGGCGAAGGTCGGGTGGTAGCCGCGCCGGCGCATCTCGGGCAGCAGGGTGCTGCCCAGCAGCGCCGTGTTGGCCATGGTGGAGCCGGACAGGGTCGAGAAGATCGTGCCGCCGACGATGGCGACGAGGGAGAGGCGCCCCGGCACCCGGGAGAAGAGGCGGTCGACCGCCTCGACGGCGCGGATCGCCACCCCCGACTGGAAGAGCACCTCGCCCATCAGCACGAAGAGGGCGATGGGCGCCAGGGAGAAGGAGGTGACCGCGTCGACGCTGTTGCGGGCGAGCTGGATCAGGCCGCCGTCGCCGCCGAGGATGTAGATGGCGCCGATGAAGTTCACGCCGAAGAAGGCGAAGGCGACCGGCACGCCCAGCATCATCAGGGCGACAACGCCGCCCAGCAGCAGCACCAGGACGGTGTACCACTCCATGGTGTTCAGTGGCCTCCGGTCGTGGAGGCCGGCGGCGGGCGCACCGACGCGAGGCGCAGCAGGAATTCGATCACGAGAAAGAGCCCCATCGCCGGCAGCGGCACCAGCAGCCACCATTCGGGAAAGATGAAGGTCTTGAAGACCAGCCGGCCGCTCGACAGCCCCCGCCCGGCCGCCAGCCAGCCGGCCCAGACGAGGCCGACCGCGACCCCCAGCCCGACCAGATCGGCGAGGACGGCGGCGACGCGGCGGGTGCCGGCGGGCATGTACTCGACGAAGATCTCGACCGCGACGTGCGCCCCGAGCCGCAGCGCCCAGGGCGTACCGAGGATCGTGACCGCGTAGAGGGCATACTCGGTCAGCTCGATGACGCCGGTCACGCCGTAGCCGAAGTTCAGGTTACGCAGCACGACGTCGAGCGAGATCGCCAGCGCCACCAGCACCAGCAGCGCCGCCGCCACCGCGGCCATGACGTCGAGCAGCCGGTCGTAGGCTCTCAGGATCGACCCGCCCATCGCGGCCCGCCGCTCCCTTCCTCCGGACTGCCGACGGCCGCCTGCGCGGCCGCCGACGGCGCCCGGTGTCCCGTGGCTACCTGGGTCCCGTGGCTACTTGGAGAGCAGCGGACGCAGCTTCTTCATGCTCTCGGGGTTCTCTTCCTCGAGCAGCCCCCAGTAGGCGTCGAGGGCGGTGTCAACCAGCGTCTCGGCCTCCGCCCCCTCGAGGGTGATGACCTTCATGCCCTTGGCGACCATCGCTTCGCCCGCGGCCTGGTCGGCCTCGGCCATCTTCTGGGACAGAGTGGTCTCCACGGACAGGGCCGCCTTCTCGAGGACGGCCTTCTGCTCGTCGTTGAGGCTGTCCCACTTGGCCTTGTTCATCGTGATGGTCACGACCGCGTGGTAGAAGCCCGGGTCGAGCCGGTAGTCGGACACCTCGTCCCAGCCGGCGGGCGCGACCTCCGACATGGCGTTGGCGTAGCCGTTCACCACGCCGCGCTCCATCGCGGTGTAGAGCTCGCCGCGGCTGGTCTCCACCTGGACCGCGCCGAGCTTGTCGAAGAAGTGGCGGTAGGTCGGCGTCGTGCGCAGGCGGAAGCCCTTGAAGTCGGCCAGCGACTCGATCGGCTTGTTCAGGAAGATGTGGAACTGCACGCCGTAGCCGTACTGCGCCAGGAAGTGCCAGCCGGCCGCCTCGTACTTCTGCTGCAGGAAGTCGATCGCGCCGTTCTTGCGCTGCTCCGACGGTGGCACCGTGGCCAGCTGGAGGGCGTCCGCCTCGTCCAGGAAGCCGCGGTAGTAGGCCGGCGGCAGGCCGGCGATGTCGATGACCCCCTCGGTCAGCGCGTTCGGCATCTCGCGCGACGGGATGGCCTCCGGCCCCAGCACCGGGCGGATCTGCACCAGGCCCTTGCCGCTCTCGTTGACCTGGGCGACGAAGTCGTTGAAGAGCGATCTGAACAGCGACTTGTCGGACTGGATGAACATGGCGCCCTTGAGCACCACCTCGTCCGCGAAGGACGTCGCCGGGGCGAGAATCGCTGCCGCGGCCAGCGCGGAAGCCAGTATGGATCGGCGCATCGGTCGGTCTCCCTGTGCCGGAATTGTTGCCTGCCCTGTCGATGAGCCGCCGATCGTCTCGGCGGGCGGCCGAACGCCGCAGCGCCTATCGGCGCTCTTCCTTTAGGTTTGAAAGACTGGGCGGGAGCGGTGAGGCTGTCAATAACGATCCTCATTCGTTGTTGGGCGAGCGTGGTCCCTCGCCGAGTCGTCTGCCTGGTGCTAGGATCCATCAGTTCTGCAGTCTGAAGCCGCAGGTGAAGCCGACCGACATCGCCGATTGAAATGAGCCCGGAGGAGGAATTGCCCGACCTGGGAGAGGCCCCGCTCTCCGTCTCGACCGGATCCCCGCTGGGCCAGCTGGACGAGGGCATCCTGCTGGATGTCCTTCCGGTGGCGGCCTACGTCTGTGACCAGGACGGTGTCATCGTGCGCTACAATCACGCCGCTGCGCTGCTCTGGGGGCGTGAGCCGCGCCCGGGGGACAGTCAGCAACGCTTCTGCGGCTCCTGGAAGCTCTACCGGCCCGATGGAAGCGCCCTGCCTTTCGAGGACTGCCCCATGGCCGTGGCCCTGCGGGAAAGGCGGGCGATCCGGGGCGGCGAGGCCGTTGCGGAGCGGCCCGACGGCACCCGTGTGGCCTTCCTCGCCTATCCCACGCCGCTCTTCGACCCCGAAGGCGAACTGAGGGGCGCGGTCAACCTGCTGGTCGACGTCACCGAGCAGAAGGCGGCCGAGGTCGCCACGCAGCGGCTCGCGGCCATCATCGAGTCCTCGGACGACGCCATCCTCTCGAAGGACCTGAACGGGATCATCACCAGCTGGAACCGCGGCGCGACCCGCCTGTTCGGCTATGCCGAGGCCGAGACGCTCGGCAGGCCGGTCACCATCCTGATCCCGGAGGACCGGCAGGACGAGGAGCCGGCGATCCTCGCCCGCATCCGCCGGGGCGAGCACATCGACCACTACGAGACGATCCGGCGGCGCAAGGACGGCAGCCTTGTCGACATCTCCCTGTCGGTCTCGCCCATCTTCGACCGGAGCGGCCGGGTCGTCGGCGCCTCGAAGATCGCCCGCGACATCACCGACCGGAAACGCGCCGAGCAGCAGAAGGACCTGCTGCTGGCGGAGATGAAGCACCGGGTGAAGAATCTTTTCGCCCTGTCCGGCAGCCTCGTGAACCTGAGCGGCCGCAGTGCCGGTTCGGTGCCGGAACTGGTTTCCGACCTGCAGGGCCGCTTCGCCGCCCTGGCGCGCGCCCATGCCCTCACGCTCCCCGCCGGGCCGGAGGCCGAGGTGGGGCAGCCGACGCTGTCGCTGCACGCGCTGATCGCCAGCGTGACGCAGCCCTACGAGGAGGAGGCGGACGGGCGGGTGACGATTACCGGCCAGGACCTGCCGATCGGCAGCGCCACGGCGACGAATTTCGCGCTGATCCTGCACGAGTTCACCACCAACGCGGTGAAGTATGGGGCGCTGGCACAGCCGGACGGCCGCCTGTGCATCGACTGCGTCGAGGAGGGGGAGAACGTCTCGCTGGTCTGGCGGGAGTTCGCCCCGCTCAGGCAAATGGCGCCGCCTTCCCGCGAAGGCTTCGGCAGCCGCCTCGCGCGTGCCACGGTGGGCGGGGCGCTGGGCGGCAGCTTCTCGCGCGAGTTCCGCCCCGACGGCGTCGAGATCCGGCTGACCGCGCCGCGCGACCGGCTGAGCCGGTAGGGCTACGCGTTTCCGGGCGAAGGTCTCGCCGCTCCCAGTCGGCCGCGAGCGGCCTTGTCAGAGGCCGCTCAGCCGCTCCAGCTCGCCGGCGCAGTCGGAGATGCGGCAGATCGAGCCGAGGTCGGCGATGGCCGCCTCGTGCACTTCGGGGCGGAACGCGGCGCAGCCGTCGCGCAGCACCGTCACCTCGAACTCGCGGACGTGGGCGTCGCGCACCGTCGAGGCGACGCCGCCGTTGGTGACGATGCCGCCGACGATCAGGCTGCGGATGCCGGCCTGCCGCAGCACCCACTCCAGGCGCGACATGTAGAAGGCCGAGAAGGCCACCTTCTCCACCGCGATGTCGCTGGGCGCCAGCGTGTCGACGAGCTGCTGGCCCCAGCTGCCCGGCGCGAAGTCGCCGCGCCGCAGGAAGGGCCGCAGCTGCTTCAGGTGGGCGCCGATCAGTACCTCGTCGCTCCCTCTGCCCGGCACCAGGGTGAAGTGGGTGGAGACGATCCAGCCGCCGGCCGCCCGCATCGCCCCGGCCAGGGGGCGCAGGCGGGCCGGCAGGGCAGCGATGGCCTCGCTCTTCGCGCCGCCGCGGGCGTAGGTGCCCTCGGGGTGGATGAAGTCGTTCTGCAGGTCGACCAGCAGCAGCGCCGTCGTGGCGGGGTCGAAGGCGGCGCTCATGGCTCGCCCCCCTCGGGCCCGGACCGGGTGATCACGAGGTTGCCGAAGCGGTCGACCTGCCCCGTCAGGCCGGGGTCGACGAAGATCGTGGTGTCGCTCTGCTCCAGCAAAGCCGGGCCGGCGATCGTGGCGCCGACGGGCAGGGCGAGGCGGTCGTAGACCGGCGTGTCGTGGAAGGCGCCTTCGGCGAAGACCTGCCGGCGCTCCAGCAGGCAGTCCTCCACCGGCCGGCCGCCCTCGGGCGCCAGGGTGGCGAGGTCGAGCTTCGGCCGGTGGCCGACCACCGCCAGCCGCAGGTTCATGACCCGGGCGGGAATGCCTTGCAGCAGCCGCCCGAAGGCGGCGCGGTAGCTGGCCTCGAAGGCGGCGACGATGCCGTCCCGGGTCGGCGGGCCGTCGGGCAGGGTGGCGGCGACCGTGTGGGTCTGGCCGACGTAGAGCATGTCGAGTTCGACGATGCGCTCGACCGTCGTGAAGCTGACCGCCGCCCGGTCCAGGGCGGCCCGCGCCTCGGCCTCCAGCCGGTCGATGTCGGCCTGCAGCCCCGCGAGGTCGAGGTCGTCCAGCAGGCGGTTGACCGTCATCACCGCGTCGTGGCGCATGTCGGCGACGACGCAGCCCAGCGCGCTGACCACGCCGGGGTAGCGCGGCACCAGGGCGGTGGCGAGCCCGACCTCCTTGATCAGGGCCCCGGTGTGCAGGGCGCCGCCGCCGCCGAAAGGCATGGCGGCGAAGCGCTTGGGGTCGTGGCCGCGCTCGATCGACACCAGCCGGATGGCGCCGGCCATCTTGGCGTTGGCCACGCGGATGATGGCCTCCGCGGCCTCGATCACGCCGAGCCCCAGCGGCTCGGCGACGTGGGCGGCGATCGCCGCCTTCGCCGCCTCGAGGTCGAGCCGCTCGAGCTTGCCGCCGATCGGCCGCGCGGCGTTGATCCGGCCGAGCACGAGGTTGGCGTCGGTCACCGTCGGCCGGTCGTTGCCCAGGCCGTAGCAGACGGGACCGGGGTCGGACCCGGCGGATTCCGGCCCGACCTGCAGCAGGCCGCCGCGGTCGACGCCGGCGATGGAGCCGCCGCCGGCGCCGATCGTGGTGATCTCGACCATCGGCGTGCGCACCACCAGGCCGAAGTCGATGGCGGTCTGGGCGGCAAGCGCGCTCTCGCCGTCGGCGACCAAGGACACGTCGAAGGAGGTGCCGCCCATGTCGCAGGTGATGATGTTGGGAAAGCCGGCGCTGCCGGCGATGTGGCGGGCGGCGATGACGCCGGCGGCCGGGCCGGAGAGGGCGGTGCGCACCGGCAGCCGCTTGGCCGTCTCCACCGCCATGACGCCGCCGTTCGACTGGACGATCAGGATCTCTCCCCCGAAGCCGGCCGCCTTCAGGGAGTCCTCCAGGCGCAGCAGGTAGTGGGCCACCACCGGCTGCAGGTAGGCGTTCAGGGCGGCGGTCGAGGCCCGCTCGAACTCGCGGATCTCCGGCAGGATCTCGACCGCCGAGGTCACGTGCGCGTTGGGCCAGAGGCTGCGGACGGCGGCGACGGCCTGCTGCTCGTTGTCGCCGTTGGCGTAGCCGTTGATGAAGAAGACGCAGGCCGCGGTGCAGCCTTCGTCCAGCAGGCGGCGGGCGGCGGCCTCCACGGCGGGCAGGTCGACGGGCGTGCGGACGGTGCCGTCGGCCAGGGTGCGTTCGGCCACCTCCAGGCGCAGGTCGCGGGGGATAACCGGCTCGTACTGCCCCCACAGGCCCCAGGTCGTCGGGCGGTCGCGCCGGCGCATCTCCAGCACGTCGCGGAAGCCCGCGGTGGTGATCAGGCCGACCCTGGCGCCCTTGCGCTCCAGCAGGGCGTTGGTGCCGACGGTGGTGCCGTGCACCACCGTGCGGATCTGCGAGAAGTCGCTCACCCGCCGGCCGATGCCCTCGATGAAGCCGATCGACTGGTCACCGCGGGTAGAAGGGACCTTGGCGATTTCGGCGCGGCCGGTCGCTTCGTCGAGCACGAAAACGTCGGTGAAGGTGCCGCCGACGTCCACGCCGACGACGAAACGGGATTCGCTCATCTGGAAAGGCTCACTCGGCAGCGGCGTCGACGAGGCGGCGGGCGACGGAATCGTAGTCGGCGACGGCGCCTTCGGCGGTCACGTAGCCGAGGCGCAGGTCGCGGGCAAGAGCGGCCGGATCCCGCTCGGCCGGCGGGCCGTAGCCGCCGCCCCCGGGCGTCTCCAGCCGCACGGCCTGCCCGCGGCGGATCCTGGCGCCGACCAGCTTGGACGCCATGGGCGGGCTGTGCCGGCCGTCGTCCTGTTCGTAGGAGAAGCGGTTGATCGCGGCGGGGGCGCCGCCGACCACGCCCGGCGGGGCGAAGCGCCCGCGCTCGCCGAAGAGGAAGAGGTCGGCCTCCTCCTCCAGCAGCTCTATCTCGTAGATGGCGCCCAGGCCGCCGCGGTGGCGGCCGGCCCCGCCGGAGTCCGGCCGCAGCGCCCACTGCCGGAAGGCGACCGGGTAGGCCGCCTCCAGGATCTCCAGCGGCGGAATGGTGGCGGTGGAGATGGGGGCGTTGCCGTGGTTCAGCCCGTCGCCCTTCGGGTGCCCGCCGTGACCGCCGCCGAAGAAGGAGAAGAGCACCCAGCGGCGGCCGTCCTGCCGGTGGCCGGCGAGAGACAGGGCGTTGATGGTGCCGTAGGCGCAGCCGTTGACCCGTTGTGGCGCCGCCTGGGCCAGGGCCTGGAAGACCACGTCGATCAGCCGCAGGATCGTCTCGGTGTAGCCGCCCACCGGCTTCGGGGCCTTGACCGACAGCAGCGAGCCGTCGGGGATCACGAAGTCGATCGGCTCCAGCACGCCGGCGTTGGCGGGCACCTCCTGGAAGACGTGCTTGAGCGCGACGTAGCAGGCGGCGGTCGCGGTGGAGCGGGCGATGTTGAGCGGCCCCAGGCAGGCCGGCGCGGTGCGGGAGAAGTCCAGGGTCAGGCGGTCGCCGGCGATGGTGAGGTCGAGCCCCAGCCGCAGGGCCTCGTCGCGGATGCCGTCGTTGTCGAGGAAATCCTCGGCGCTGTAGCGGCCATCCGGCAACTCGGCGATCTGGGCCCGCATGAGCGCGGCGGCGCGCGCTTTCAGCTCGGCGAAAGTCTCGGCCAGGGTCTGCGCGCCGTACTCGTCCAGCAGCTCCCCGAGGCGCCGTTCGCCCAGGGCCAAGGCGTTGAGCTGACCGTTGAGGTCGCCGTAGAGCGAGCCGGGCAGGCGGGAGTTGGCGCGCAGGATGTCGACGATGTCGGTGCGCGGCTGGCCCGCCGCCTGCACCTTCACCGGCGGGATCAGCATGCCCTCCTGGAAGCATTCGGTGGCGACGGGGTTGTAGTTGCCGGGCACGTTGCCGCCGACGTCGTGCCAGTGGCCGACCGAGGCCAGCCAGCAGAAGACCCGCCCGTCGCGGAAGACCGGCTGCACCAGCTTGAAGTCCGACAGGTGGGTGCCGCCGTCGTAGGGGTCGTTGAAGATGTAGATGTCGCCCGGGGCGAGGTCGCCGTCCCGGCGGGCCTTTTCGATCACCGCACGCACCGCGAAGACCATGGCGCCGACGAAGATCGGCAGGCCCGACTTGCCCTGCACCAGGGTCTCGCCGGTCTCCGCGTCGTAGAGGCCGTGGGAGGCGTCGTGGGCCTCGGCGATGATCGGGTTGAAGGCGGAGCGGAACAGGGTCGCGTCCATCTCGTCGGCGATCTGCTCCAGCCGCCCCTTGAGGACGGCCAGCGTGACGGGGTCGATCATGCGGCGGTTCCCTTGGCCGGGGAGGTGGCCTTCTCGTCGTAGCGTTCGCCCAGGCGCAGCATCTCGTCGGTGCCGACGATCCGGTTGATGCCCTGGAAATCGAGCATGCGCTCGCCGAACGGGGCGTTCGTACCGTTGGCCAGCAGGCTGGCGTAGTAGTCGGCCAGGGTGTGGGCGATGGCGCGGACAGCGCCGCCGGGGAAGATGGCGATGCGGAAGCCCAGGCTCTCCAGGTCGGCGGCGCCGGTGAGCGGCGTGCGCCCGCCTTCCACCATGTTCGCCAGCAGCGGCACCCGGTTCCCCAGCTCGGCCACGATCCGCTGCATCTGCGCGCGGCTCTCCGGCGCCTCGACGAAGAGCACGTCGGCCCCCGCCTCGGCATAGGCCTGCGCCCGCTCCAGGGCGCGATCGATGCCTTCCACGGCGATGGCGTCGGTGCGGGCCACGATCAGGGTCGCCTCGTCGTGACGGGCGTCGAGCGCCGCTTTGATCTTGCCCGTCATCTCCTGCCGGCTCACCAGGCTCTTGCCGCCCAGGTGGCCGCAGCGCTTCGGCAGAGTCTGGTCCTCCAGCTGGATCGCCGCGGCGCCGGCGCGCTCCAGGGTGCGCACGCTGCGCTGGACGTTGAGGGCGTTGCCGAAGCCGTTGTCGGCATCGGTGATCACCGGGAGGCCCACGCGCTCGGCGACCATCGCCATGACGTCGACCACCTCGCCCCGGTCCATCAGCCCGATGTCCGGCCGCCCGGCCCGGGTGTAGGCGATCGAGGCCCCCGAGAGGTAGAGGGCCTCGGCGCCGGCTTGCGCGGCCAGCAGGGCCGAGAGGGCGTCATAGACGCCGGGAGCCACGAGAATCCCGGGCTGCTGCAGGCGGTCGCGGAGCGTCCTGGCCGTCATCGGCTTCCTTCCTTCGCCGCCGCGGCGGCCAGCTTGCGTTCCAGGTGCGGCACCAGTCCGCCGTCCGCCAGCATCGCCAGCAGGAAGGGCGGCAGCGGCTCGCAGGCGAGCGAGGAGCCGTCCTGCCGGCGGATCTCGCCGGCGCCGGCGTCCACCTCCACCCGTTCGCCTGCCTGCAGGCGGCCGGCCTCCTCGCAGACGACGACCGGCAGTCCCAGGTTCAGGGCATTGCGGTGGAAGATGCCGGCGAAGGAGCGGGCCACGACGGCGGCCACCCCGAGGTGGACCAGGGCCTGTGCCGCCTGCTCGCGCGAGGAGCCCAGGCCGAAGTTGCGGCCGGCCACGACCACGTCGCCCGGCCGCACGGCCTGCGCAAAACCCGGGTCGAGCGATTCCAGGCAGTGGCTCGCCAGCACGTCGAGGGAGGCCTTCATGTAGGCGCCGGGCGCCAGGGCGTCGGTGTCGACGTCGTCGCCGAACCGCCAGACCCGCCCGCTCACGGCGCCGTCCCCTGGGCGAGCTGCGGCCGGGGGTCGGTGATCCGGCCGCTGATCGCCGAGGCGGCGACGGTGTAGGGCGAGGCGAGATAGACCTTGGACGAGGCCGCACCCATCCGGCCGCGAAAGTTCCGCGCGGTGGTCGAGATGCAGGTGACGTCCTCGCCGAGCCGGGCGCCGCCGTAGCCGGCGCAGATGCCGCAGGCGTTGGGCAGCAGCCTGCCGCCAGCGTCGAGCAGCACCTGAAGGGTCCCCTCGGCGGCCGCGGCCTCCTGGTCCCGGCGCGAGGCCGGGGCGACGAACAGCGAGACGCCCTCGGCGATCCGCCGGCCGCGCAGCACCGCCGCGGCCATCCGCAGGTCGACCAGCTTCGCCCCCGTGCAGGCGCCGATGTAGGCGACCTCGATCGGCCGGCCGGCGTGCTCGGCCACGCCTGCGGCGAGCGCCGGGCTGTGCGGCGCGGCGACCTGGGGCTCCAATTCTTCGGCGGCGAAGCGGTGGTGGGCGAGCAGGGGCGCGTCGGAGTCCGAGAACCAGCGCCGCCAGTCGCCGGGATCGGCCCCGGCGGCGCGCAGGTAGTCGGCCGTCACCTGGTCGGGAGCGATCAGGCCGGTCTGGCCGCCGAGCTCCGCCGTCATGTTCGACAGGGTCATGCGTTCCTGCATCGGCAGGGCGGCGATCGCCTCGCCGGCATACTCGACCGCCTGGTAGGCGCCGCCGTCCATGCCGAGCCGCGTGCAGAGGAACAGCATGACGTCCTTGGCCGTGACGCCGGGGGCGAAGCGCCCGCTCCACTCGATGCGGATCGTCTCGGGCACCTTGATCCAGATCTCGCCCGTCGCCAGCACCCCGGCCATCTCGGTGGCGCCGATCCCGAACATGTAGGCTCCGAAGGCTCCGCCTGTCGGCGAGTGGCTGTCGCCGCCCACGACGAAGAAGCCGGGTCGCAGGTGGCCGCGCTCGGGCAGAACCACGTGGCAGATCCCTTCGCGGTCGTAGAAGCCGCCGAGGGGATAGCGGGCGGCGAAGTCCCGGGCCTGCCCCACGATCTGCCGGGACTCGCCATCCTCTGCAGGTACGTAGTGATCGACGATCAGCACCACGCGCGAGGGGTCCCAGAGGCCGACGCCCAGCCGTTCCAGGATGGGCGCCACACGGCGTGGGCCGCCGGAGTCGTGGATCATGGCGAGGTCCACCCGGGCGGTCACGATCTCGCCGGGGGCGACGGCCTCGCGGCCGGCGGCGCGCGCGATGATCTTCTGGGCCAGGGTCTGGCCGGCCGGCCGCGGACTCATCGGGGCGTCTCCGTCCGCGTCGGCTCCGCCCAGGGCTCGCGCAGGGTCTGCTCCGCGGTCAGCATCATGGTGAGCTGGTAGCGGTCGGGGCGGTAGAGCGCCGTCAGGTACTCGACCGGGCGGTCGAAACGGTCGCGCACCACCCGCTGCAGCCGCAGCAGGGGCGCGCCGATCTCCGTGGCCAGCCGCGGTGCCGTCATCTGGTCGGCGAGGGTCGCGCCGATCACCTGCCTGGCGTGCCCGATGACGACGCCCGCCTCCTGCAGGAGCTGCAGCATCGGTGTGCGGGCGAGGGCGGCGGCGTCGAAGCAGCGGCCGATGCCGGCAGGGACGGCGGTGGTCAGGTGCGACAGCGGCTCGCCGTCGAGGCTGCGCACGCGCACCGCCCGCTGGATCTCGGCGCCGGCCGGCAGCTCGAGGGCGGCGGCTTCCTCGTCGCCGCAGGGGCCGTAGTCGCAGGAGAGCACCCGCACGGCCGTGGACCGCCCCATGGTGGCCATCGATTCCAGCCAGGTGCTGACCGACGAGCGCAAGGGCGGTGCCGGCGGCTGGTACTGTACCGTTGTGCCGCGGCCTCTGGCGCGGACCACCAGCCCCGCTTCCGCCAGTTCGTCGAGGGCGCGCTTGGCGGTGATCCGCGAGACCCCGTAGCTGCGCGCCAGGTCATGCTCGGACGGCAGCACCTCGCCATGCTTCAGCCGGCCGCTCAGGATGCCGTCGCGCAGAAGGACGTAGATCTGATGGTAGAGCGGCGCCCGCAGCGTCGCGCTGACGCCGCTCATCCCGTCTGCTCCGCCCTCCGCCATCCTGCTGATCGCCCGGGCAGGCTTGTTCATGACCAGGACCATCCTCCCACCGCCGAGCCGGCGGCCCACAGGTGTCTAATGACATATCTTTATATCCTGGCAGGGCGGTGGAAAAGGTCGCTGCTCCCGGAAGCGTTGGTTGGTTCACGCCCCTCCGGCGGGCCCGGCCGCCAGACGCGCGTCGCGCCGCGGGGGCATGGTGAGAAAGGCCGTCATGGCATGCAGGAAGCGGTGCCGGTTCGTGGCCTGCGGGCCGACATGCGCCTGCCCGGAGAGCAGGCAGAACTGCTTGTCCTTCGTCCGCAGCAGGCGGAAGAACTCGATCAGATCGTCGTCCGAGGCGATTCCGTCGAACTCCCCGCGGATGATCTGCACCGGGCAGAGGAGCGCGGTCGGGTCGATCAGCGGCAGGTTTGCCGTCATGTCGAGGTAGGTGCCGGTCGGAAAGGAATCGTCCATCGCCAGTTCCATGTCCGCCACGGTCTCGGCGACGATGTCGTCACTCAGGCCGGTCTCGTCGCGCTTGAAGATGGTGTGGAAGAAGGCGCGGTCGACCTTTCGGCGAGACTTGCCGCGCCACTCCGCCAGGCGCTCGCGGCGCTTCTCCAGCGTCGGCGACCCCTTCCCGGTCCAGACGAAGGCGTCGAGGACCAAGGCGTCGACCCGCTGCGGATAGGCCTGGGCGAAGGCCGCGGCGCGCAGCGCGCCGCCGGATTGGCCGTAGACGGCGATCCGCTCGGCTCCCGTCTCCCGCTGGAGAAGAGGAAAGATGGCGTCCAGGTCGGCGACGGCGCAGGCGACATCGGAGTTGGCGTCGGTCCGTGAAGAGCGGCCGTAGCCCTCGTGGTCCATCGTCCAGACGTCGAAGCCGCGTGCGGCGAAATAGTCCATCATCGAGTAGTCGTCGTGCCCGGGCACGTGAAGGTCGAAGCTCGGAATGGAGGAAAGGGACGAGCCGTGGACGAGAAAAAGGACGGGTCGATGATCGGCGCCAGCCGGAGAGGACGGAAACTTGCGGAACACGAACAGATCGACCTCGCCCTTCTTCCCCCAATATTCCCTGCTGGTCACTTCGGTCATGATGGTCCCTGTCTTCGTCTCTGATGGCAGCTTCCGGCTCCGGCGGCGCTTGCCGCGTTCGGATGGTGGCGATATTTCTTATTCGAAAATCATCAGCGCAAAAAGAAAGATCTTATGGCTTCGAAGAAAGCGTTGGCGTCTCTCCCGCGCCCACCTGGAAGCAGTCCCAGAGCGGCCGTGCACCCGCCTCTCCAGATGCCGGACCTGGCCAAGCGGGTTCGTGCGCTGCGGCAGGAGGCCGGATTGACGCTGAAGCAGGTGAGCATCCGTTCGGGCATCTCGGTCTCCACCCTCTCCAAGCTGGAGAACGCCCAGATTTCACCGACCTACGACAACATCGTCCGCCTCGCGGAGGGGCTGAAGGTCGACATCGCCGCACTCTTTGCCGCCGACGCTCTGCCGTCGGTGACCGGCCGCCGATCGATCACCCGCAAGGGCGACGGGGTGCTGCACGAGACCCCGAACTACGTCTACGAGATGCTTTGCACGGAGTTGTCGCGCAAGCGCATGAACCCTGCCGTGGTCAGGGTCAAACAGCATGAGATCCGCGACTTCGGCCCGCTCATCTCGCACGACGGCGATGACCTGCTGTATGTGCTCAGCGGCGAGATACTGCTCTATACCGAGTTCTACGAGCCGACGCGGCTGACGGTGGGCGATGCCGCCTACTTCGACAGCCGGATGGGACACGGTTGCATATCCGTCGGCGTGGAGGAGGCGGTGATCCTCTGGGTCTCGTCCAGCGAGTTTCCCGCCGACAAGCTGGGGGAGCCGGGGGCGGCGGACTGACGAAGGCGGCGACGGAGCGACCTTCAGGAGGTGTGGGGATAGATCACCTTCTCCGCCTGGCCGTACATCCACTCGATGTCCTGCGCCGAGATCAGGTCGGGCGTCGTGCCCCGGAGCCGGCAGAGCTGTTCGACCAGGATGTTCCGGCGGATCTCGGAGGTGAGGGTGTTGAGGCGGTGATAGGCCTCGGACACGTCCCGGCCCAGGGTGGTCATGCCGTGGCGCAGCATGACGACCGCGTTCGTGCGGTGGATGAATTCCTTCAGTGGTCCGACGTCCTGTTCGACGTCCAGGTGGGCGGGCACGAAGTACGGCGGCTTCGCCATGACGTAGGGGTATTCCAGCGAGAGCGTCTCGATCTGGTGGTCCCGGCGGCTGGCCATCCATGCCAGCGTCTCGTCGTGGTGAATGTGGATCACCGCGTTGATGTCGTCGCGAAGGCGGAACATCTCCCGGTTCAGATGGTGCCCCACGTTGGTCGGCAGCGTCCCGTGAATGAGCCTGCCGGTCGGGATGTCCGTGACGACGATGTCGTCGACCTCGACCTCCTCGAGCGACATGCGGGAGGGCTTGGTGTAGGCGACCCCATGGGGGTGGCCGGGGCAGGGCACCCTGATCGCGATGTTTCCCAGCGTGTTGTGGATGTACCCGCGTGCGACCACCATGCGTCCGTAGCGAACGATCTGCGCCGCGACAGACCGGTCGAAAACGAAACCTTCGGCGGCCGTCCCCGCTTCTGCTCCTGCGCCCGACATCGCTTTCCCCGTCTCGGCGCGCGCCCGCTGCCCGCGCGATGAAAAAACATGTTTCTCTTTCTGAGTAGAAACTGCACAATCGGAAAGTCAATAGATGCAGAGAGAATTTCTGCGCGTCTGAGAAAACGGGAGCTTCGCGCCATGTTCGATCGTATCCTGATGGCGGCCGCCATGACGGCCGCTCTGGGGGCGGCCAGCCCCTCGATCGCCCAGGACGTTCCGACCGACCCGGCCAAGGTCTGGTCGTATCTGAATTCCCTCGCCCCGACCGAACGGATGGACGTCATCGAGCGAGAGGCGCGGCGCGAAGGGAAGCTGGTGATCTACGCCGCCATGGGCACGGACCGGGCGCGCGTCTTCCTCGACATGTTCGAGAAGCGCTACCCCGGCATCGACGTCGAGTTCAATCGCATGAGCACGTCCGAACTGCCCCAGAAACTGATGCTGGAGTATCGGACGGGGCGTTCGACGGCCGACGTGGCGATGACCTCTTCCGAGTGGCTCGGCGTGCTGAGCGAAGCCCTGGGCCCCTACGTGCCGACGAGTTGGAACGATCTCCATCCGAAGTTCAGGCACGGCGGAATCGAGCAAGGCTGGGCCGCGGCCGACCACGATTCCCTGATCGAAGTCATCGGCTGGCGCACCGATCGCGTCTCCGCCGACGAGGCCCCCAAGTCGCTTGACGAACTTTCCGATCCGAAATGGCACGGACGCGTCGGCACGACACGGGCGCGCGAACAGTTCGTCGACGCCTACATCGCACGCTACGGCCGCGACGAGGCGATGGCGAAGATCGATCGGCTGGCGGCGCTCGACAACCGCATCTTTCCGAGTATCGCCGGGCTCGCCGAGGCCCTGGGTGCGGGAGAGATCGACGTGGCCTGGGGGGTCAGCGGTACGCGCGTGGCCCGCCTCAAGGCGGCGGGCGCTCCGGTGGACTTCGTTCTGCAGAGCCCGGCGATGACCCTGAACGAGACCATCGCCGTCACTCGACTGGCGAGCCATCCCTATGCCGCCGCACTGCTGATGGAGTTCCTGCTCGACCCGGCGACCATGGAAGCGTCCGACAAGATCGAGCCCGGCCGGCTCTTCGGCAACACGAAGGGGACCTACACGATCCCGGCCACCGTCTTCGAAGATCTCACGATCTATCGCTCCATCCCGCAGGACGAGTTCCGCGACCTCAACCGGATCGTGGAGCAGAAGTTCATCCGGCGGTGAGCACGACGGCGGCAGCGGCCGCCCGGACGGCGGCTTCGCCTCCCCCGGGAAGGCCGATGCCGCTGTTCCGGTCGGGCAGAATCTGGCTGGTGTGGTCGCTGATCGGTCTGGTTTTCCTGCTGATCGGCGCCCCTCTCTTCGGGCTGTTGCTGGGCGCCTTCACCGATACGCCGCCCGGAGTGGCGCCCCGTTTCTCCCTCGACGCCCTGGCCTACGCCTACGGGGCCGCGCAGCACCTGCAGTCCCTCGGCAATTCGCTCGCCTTCGCCTTCTGCACCGCCACCCTCGTGCTGCTGCTGGGCGGTGCGCTGGCCTGGGCGGCGGCGCGCACCGACTCTCTCCTGCGGCACTTCGGCGACGTCTTCGTCCTGGTGCCCATCTTCATCCCGGCGGTGCTGTTCGTCGCCGGCTGGATCCTGCTGCTCGGCCCCAGCAACGGCCTGGTCAACCTGTTTCTCGTCGCCGGGCTGAACCTCTCCGGCTCGCCGTTCGACATCTACTCGTTTTCAGGGATGGTCTGGGTCGCGGTCCTGCAGGAACTGCCGCTCGCCTTCCTGTGGCTTTGGCCGACCTTCCGGGCGATGAATCCGAGCCTGGAAGAGGCGGCGATGGTCGCCGGCGCGAGCACCGGCATGATCATTCGCCGGATTTCCCTGCCGCTCCTGCGCCCGACGCTGCTCAGTGCCTGGATCATATTCTTCATCTATTCGCTGGGGGCGCTGGCCGTTCCCCTCATGATCGGCCTGCCGTCCCGCATCATCCTCTATTCGACCGAGGTCTATCTCGCGGCTCACCGGGTGCCCGGCGACCTCAATCTCGCCAGTGCCTTCAGCCTGCTCTTCCTGGCGGTGACCGTCGCGGGAGTCTTTCTCTATCGCCGGATGACGAGCGACGCCGACCGCTTCGTGACCATCACCGGCAAGGCCTTCTCCCCGCGGATCGTCCGGCTCGGTCGATGGCGGGCCCTGGTCGACCTGCTGGCGGTCGCCACCCTCTTCCTGACCGCCGGGCTGCCGATCATGGTGCTGGTGTGGAACGCCTTCCTGCCCTTCCCGCAGGCGCCGTCGCGTCAGGCCTTCGACCTGCTGACCCTGAAGAACTTCTCCGACGCGCTCAGCTACGGGCCGGCGATACGCGCCGTCGTCAACAGTCTGTGGATCGGTCTGGCGGCTGGAGTGGTCACCACCCTGCTGGGCGCAGCGATCGCATGGACGGTCGTGCGATACCAGCGGCCCCGTCTGGCACTGGCGCTGCTGGACCAGATGGCCACGCTGACCATCGCCACGCCCGGGATGATCGTCGGTGTCAGCCTGCTCTGGTTCTACCTGCTGGTGCCGCTGCCCATCTACGGCACCCCCTGGCTCCTGCTCATCGCCTACATCACGCTCCATCTGCCCTATGCCGTGCGCATCTGCGTGTCCGGCCTCTCTCAACTGCACAAGGAGTTGGAGGAGGCCGGCTGGATCGCGGGCGCCGGCTGGAGCCGGATCGCGCTGCGCATCGTCCTGCCGTTGATCGGGGCGAGCCTGCTGACCTCCGTGCTCTACGTCACCTTGCGCGCCTTTCGCGAGTACGCCGCCTCGATCTTCCTGGCGGGACCCGGCACCGAGGTCTTCTCGGTCCTCGTTCTGGATCTCTGGGACGGGGGACAGTTCAACCTGCTCTCCGCCTACGTCACCCTGGTCGTCGCCGTGCTGGCCGCCGTCGTCGCGGTGTTCTCGTGGCTCACGCGGCGCTTCAGCCTCAAGCTCGCGAGTTCGAAGTGATCGAAATCCGCAACCTGCGCAAGACGTTCCCCGGGAACGCGGCGCCGACTCTCGACGATCTGTCCCTGGAGATCCCGGAGGGAAGTTTCTTCTCCCTCTTCGGACCCAGCGGCTGCGGCAAGAGCACGCTGCTGCGCTGCATCGCGGGCCTGGAGAACGCCGACAGCGGCGAGATCAGGATCGAGGGCCGCACCGTCTTCTCGCCGGCGGACGGCACCGTCGTGCCGGCGAACAGGCGGCGCATCGGGATGGTCTTCCAGTCCTATGCCATCTGGCCGCACATGACGGTGCTCCAGAACGTCTCCTTTCCGCTCGAGGCCCAGCGGCGGGAGGACACAGCTGCCCTTGCCCGCCGTGCCCTGGAGGTGGTGGGACTGGCACATCTGGAAGCGCGGCCCGCCTCCCGTCTCAGCGGGGGACAGCAGCAACGGGTGGCCCTCGCCCGCGCGATCGTCGCCGAGCCGGCGGTGCTGCTGCTGGACGAGCCGCTGAGCAACCTCGATGCCGCCCTGCGGGACCAGATGCGCGCGGAGATCCTCAGCCTCCAGAAGAGCCTCCGCATCACCACCGTCTATGTCACCCACGATCACCGCGAGGCCCTGTCGATGTCCGACCGGATCGCGGTGATGGAGGCGGGGCGCTTCGTCGAGATCGCCGCCCCCGTCGACCTCTTCTACAGACCCGGCTCGGCCCTCTCGGCGCGGCTCATCGGCGGCGCCAATCTCATCCATGGGGTGGCGCAGGCCGGGGGCGAGGGCACCTGGGTGCTCGACACCCCCCTGGGCAGGCTCCGCTCGGCCGTGCGGGCCGAAGGAGAGGTGCAGATATTCGTGCGCCCGGAGAAGGTCGTCGTCGTGGCCGAAGGGGAGCCGCCGGAAGGGCTCTGGAACCTCATCGCCTGCCACGTGCGCGAGCGCCGCTTCGTCGGGGACAGCACCGAACTCGATCTGGTGCCGGAGTGCGCGCCGGAGCTGTTGCTGCGCGCACGCATGCAGACCGAGGAGGCGCCGGCGGCGGGGACCAGCGTGCGGGCGGCGATCTCCCCGGTCGACCTGCGCAGCTTTCCGAAGGCGGGGTGACGGTGGCTCAGTCCTCCTCGACCGTCGGCAGCACGGAGCGGGCGATCGAGCTGTCCAGCGCCTCGAACTCGAAGTAGCCGATGGTCTCGTAGAGCTCGGCGCGGGTCTGCATGTCGCCCAGCATGGGTTCGGCGGTGCCCTCGGCCATGAGGCGGCCGTAGAAGGCCTCCACCGCCTTGGCGGCGATCCTGAGCGAGGAGACCGGCCAGATCACCAGGTCGAAGCCGACTTCCCCCCACTGGGCGAGGCTGAGCTGCGGAGTGCGGCCGAACTCCGTCATGTTGCCGAGCAGCGGCAGGTCGGTCGCGGCGCGCACCTGGCGCATGCGCTCCCGGCTGGTCATCGCCTCCGGGAAGATCACGTCGGCGCCAGCGTCCGCGTAGAGCCGGATGCGCTCGATCGCCGCCTCCATGCTCTCGGCCGCGGCATCGGTGCGCGCGACCACCAGGAGGTCCCGGCTCGCCCGTTTCGCGGCGGCGATCTTGGCCGCCATCTCCTCGGCGGGGACCAGCCGCTTGTCGTTCAGGTGGCCGCACTTCTTCGGCAGCTCCTGGTCCTCCAGCTGGATGGCGGCGGCTCCGGCGTCCTCCAGTTCGCGCACCAGGCGCATGACGTTCAGCGCCTCGCCGTAGCCCGTGTCGCCGTCGACCAGGATCGGCAGGCCGGTCGCCCGCCACAGCCGGCGGGTCGCCGAGACCAGTTCCTCCATGGTGAGGATGCCGAGGTCGGGCAGGCCCATGCTGGCCGTCAGGGCGGCGCCGGAGAGGTACAGCGACCTGAAGCCGGCCCGTTTGGCCAGCAGGCCGGACATGACGTCGTGGGCCCCGGGCATGGCGAGTACCTCGGTCTCCTGCAGCAGCCGGCGCAGGGTCCGGCCCGCCGGTTCGTCGGGCAGGCCTGCGGACTCCAGCCAGAGGGCTTCGCTCATAGTCGGCTCCTTGCTTCCCGCGCTGGCGACCAGCGGCCAAATGGCACCGCTGCGCCGCACGCGGCCTTGCGTAGACTTTCCCCGGGCAGCTATTGCCCCAGCCATCGAAGAACGACAAGACGCCGAGCAGGACAGACGATGACCCCGCACCCTCGCTACCCGACGGTCTTCACGCCCCTTCGCCTCAACCGCCTGACGCTGCCCAACCGCATCGTCGTGCCGGCGCACACCACCAACTTCGGCGAGCAGCACCTGCCGTCGCAGCGTCATGCGGACTACCACCGCGCTCGCGCCAGGGGCGGCGCGGCGGCGATCATCTTCGAGGCCATCCGGGTGGCCGACAACACCCTGGGCCGGCCGCAGGGCGTGGCGGGCTATCTGCCCGGCGCGGTGGAGGCCTTCGCGCGGGTGGCCGATGCCGTCCACGAGGAGGGAGGCCTGCTGATCGGGCAGGTCTGCCACCTGGGCCGACAGATCGAAGGCGACTTCGAGCGGACGGTCTCGGTCAGCGCCTCGTCCATCCGCTGGGCGCCGACCGCCTACCATCCGCACCCGCTGGACCGGCAGGGCATGGACGAGGTGCGCGACGCCCATCTGGTGGTCGTGGAGAATCTGCTGGCGGCGGGGCTGGACGGCATCGAGCTGCACTGGGGCCACGGGCACCTGCTGCAGCAGTTCCTGTCTCCCTTGTCCAACGACCGCGGCGACGACTATGGCGGCTCGGTCGAGAACCGCATGCGCTTTCCGCTGGAGGTGCTGGCGGCGGTGCGTGCGGCCGTCGGTCCTGACGTCTGCCTGGGAGTCCGGCTCAGCGCCGAGGAGTTCGTCGAGGGCGGCATCGACCTGCCGATGGCGGAGGAGATCGCCCGGCGGATGGTGCAGGCCGTGCCCGTCGACTTCATCCACGTCTCCCACTCCGCCTATCATATGAGCTATTCGCTGGCGACGCAGATGGCCGACATGGCCATGGACACCGCCCCCTTCCGCCGCCTGCCCGGCGCGATCCGCCGCGCGGTGCGGGACGCGGGGGCCGAGGTGCCGGTCATCACGGTGTGCAAGTACCGCGACTTCGATGAGGCCGAGGCCATGCTGGCCGCCGGGGAGGCCGACCTGGTCGGCATGGCCCGGGCGCACGTCGCCGACCCGGCCATCGTGCGCAAGCACCGGGAGGGCCGGGAGGAGGAGGTCCGCCGCTGCCTGGGCTGCAATCAGGGCTGCGCCCAGCGCCTGGAGCGGAACATCGACATCACATGCATGATCAACCCGCGGGTCGGCCGCGAGGGGCGCTGGCCGGAGGCGGCCGACGACCCGGCGGCGAGCCCGCGCCGCCTGCTGGTGGTCGGCGGCGGACCGGCCGGTGCGGAGGCCGCCTGGGTCGCGGCCGCGCGGGGGCACAGCGTGGCCCTGTGGGAGCGCTCCGACAGGCTCGGCGGCCAGCTCAACCAGGCGCTGACCATGCCCCTGCGCCGGGACTTCCGGCATCTGCTGGACCATCAGGCGCGCCAGATCGAGCGGCACCAGGTGGCCGTCACCCTGGGGCTCTCGGCCGATGCCGATGCCATCCGGGCCTTCGGCGCCGAGGCGGTGGTGCTCGCCGTCGGCTCCCGGCCGCAGCCGCTGGACCTGCCGCTCGGCGGCGATGCGCTCACTCTCGATGCGGCGCTGGCCGATCCCGCGGCCCTGGGCGACCGGGTGGCCCTGGCCGACCTGACCGGCGACTGGGCGGTGCTGTCCGCCATCGAGCACCTCGCCGACCTCGGCAAGCGGGTGGAGGTCTTCACGCCGGTCGGCGCCTTCGCCTGGCGCACAACCATCTATTCGACCCTCGCCAACCGCAAACGGCTCCGCGACAAGGGCGTGAAGCTGCGGCTTCTGCGCGGCGTGTTGGGCTTCACCGACGGCCGGATCGTGGCGGAGGACACCTCGACCGGCGAGCGGGAGGAACTCGGCGGCTTCGACAGTCTCATCGGCTGCCAGTACAACCGCCCGGACGGCGAGCTGCTGGGCAACCTGCGGGCCGGCGGTCTGGAGGTCTACGCCGTGGGCGACTGCCTGTCCGCCCGCACCGCCCTCGAGGCGGTCTACGAGGGCCATGCCTTGGCCCGTTCCCTCTGAAACCGGCGGAGAGACGATCGTGTATGCGGTGACCGGAGCCAGCGGCTTCGTCGGGCTCAACCTCGTTGAGGCCCTTCTGAGCCGTGGCGACGAGGTGCTCTGCCTCAGCCTCGACGGCCTGCCGGCCGAGGCGGCGAGAACCTTCGAGGGCCTGTCCGGCAGGGCGATCGACCTGAAGGCGGACGTGCGGGACCGGCCCGCCTTGGAAGCCGCCTTCCGCGATCACGGCGTCAGGCGCCTCTTCCACGGTGCCGTCGTCACCGCGGCGGAGGCGCGCGAGCGCCGCGACGCCGCCGGCATCCTGGAGGTCAACGTCGTGGGCACGGCGCGGGTGCTGGAGGCGGCCGCGGCGGCGGGCGTCGAGCGGGCGGCGGTCGCCTCCTCGTCCGCCGCCTACGGGCCGCTCTTCGGCGGGACGGAGCCGGTGCGCGAGGATGCGGTGCCGCGCCCGCAGGCCCTCTATGGCATCAGCAAGCTGGCGATCGAGGCGGTGGCCGCCCGGCTGGCCGAGCTGCACGGCCTGCGGATTCCCGCGGCGCGCATCGTGGCGGTGTTCGGCCCCTGGGAGCGGGATACGGGCCTGCGGGACACCCTGAGCCCGGTCTGGCAGATCGCCCGCCTGGGGCTCGCAGGCCAGCCCGTGCGCCTGCCGAAGGGCCGGCGCGACTGGGTCTGGTCGCGCACCGTCGCCGACGCCCTGATCGCCATGCTCGACGGGCCGACCCTGCAGCACGGCGTCTACAACATCGGGCCGGGACAGACCTGGGCGCCCTCGGCTTTCTGCCGGGCGCTGGAGCCGCTGCTGCCCGGCCTGGACTGGCGGGAGGTCGATGATCCGGCCGAGGCCAACGTCCTGCTGCATCAGGACCCGCGGGAGGAGCGCCAGCCCGCGGACGTGGCGCGGCAGACGGCCGACCTGCTGCCCGGTGGGCACCCGCCGATCGAGGCCTGTCTGGAGGAGATGGCCCGCTGGGTGATGCAGCACCCGGACTGGTTTCGCTGACCCTCAGGCCGGCTCGATCACCAGGACCGTCCGCCAGTCCGGCAGGGGCTCGGTGCGGCCAGCCGGTCCCAGCAGCCCGAGGCAGGCGGCGGCGCCTTCGCTCGCGGTCAGGGCGAGAAGGTCGAGCGGCGTGACGAGGTGGACGCCCAGGGCCGCAGCCGTCTCCGCCAGACGGCGGTCGTCCCCCGGCGGGTGGCGCTGGGCGGGGGGCACGAACTGCTCGGTGGCGACGATCAGCAGTCCGCCCGGCCCTTCCGCGGCGAGCTCGGCGGCCCGGGCCTCCAGGCGGTCGGGCCGCTCGCAGATCGCCACCGCGGCACTGCCGCCGTCCCATTCGACCAGCAGGTCCTCGTCCGGCGACTCGCCCTGCAGTGCAGCAGCCCCGGCCGCCTGGAAGACATCGGCCGTCGCCTCCCACAGCTCGCGCCCGCGGACGAAGGCCAGGCGCCAGGCGCGGCGTCGCGACCGCAGTTGCCCCCGCAGTGCGGCAACCTGCTCGCGGGCCGCGGCGGCGGCGGCTTCGGCCTGCGCGAGGCTCTCGCGCAGGGCGCCGTCCCCGGCGGCCGTGGTGAGGCCGACCCAGCGGGGCAGGGCGCCGGGCCGCGCCCGTAGCAGCCGCTCGGCCAGGGCGGCGACGGCGTCGAGCGCGGTGTCGCTCCAGGCCCCGTCGGGCAGCGGGAGGTGGACGATCTGCCCGGCTCCCGCTGGCGACTGCAGGGCGATCGCCGCTTCGCCCGAGGTCACCAGCGGCGTCGCACCACGAGCCGCCAGAGCGTGATGCGGCGCCAGACCGCCGAGAAGGGGAGCGAGGAAGGAGCGCCAGGGTTCGCCGGCCGTCGCCGCTGCCGCCGTCGCGGGCGGCAGCGGCGCGAGCTGCAGGCCGCCCTGCGGTGCGAGCCGTCCCGCCACGTCCACCTCCACCACCTTCTCGACCGTGTGCACCAGCACCCGGCCCGGCGGGGCAACGCCGACGACCAGCAGTCCGCCCTCCGCCACCCATGGCGCGATGATCTCCCGCCACGCGCGCAGGCGGGCCAGAAAGGCCTCGCTGCCTCGCAGCCCGAGCTGCGGCAGGCCGTCGGCCGAGTGCTCCTCCACCTGCCCGGCGAACTCCTGCAGACAGCAGCCGCTGCGAACCACCAGAGCGTCCAGGGCATCGATGCCGGTGGGGTCGCTGAAGGCCAGGGTACGGCTTTGCCGCGCGTCCCGTCCGAGGAGTGCAAGTTGCACGAGATCGGCCTCGTCTTCGGTTGCAGGCTGGGGAACAGGCCGCACGAGCGGCTGGTTTACAAGGCTTTCCATGCTCTCTACTTTCCCTGGTCTGCCTGACGAAAGGGAGCGACTGGTCGGCCATGCCGCTGGACGGACTGACGATTCTGGAAGAGCCCGAGCGCCGTTTCCCGCTCGACCTCAGCCTTCGGGCGCCGCGGATCCGGGACCTCTACGCCGCCGCCGTGCGCAACCAGTGGGACCCCCGCACCGACGTCGACTGGTCGGCCCTGCGGCCCGACGACATTCCCGACGCAAACCGCGAGGCGGCGCGCCTGTGGTGGAGCCGGCGCGGCTGGGGCGAGTACGGCGCGGTCTCCGAGAGTCCGGCGATGATCGTGCGCTTCTATCGCGACCGGCTGCCGCCCGAGATGCTGCAGTTCTTCGCCATCCGCAGCCAGGAGGAGGCGCGCCACGCCGAGGCTTGCTACCTGATGGCGGAGGGCCTGGGCGGCTGGGTCGAGGAACCGCAGGTCGCCGACTTCAAGAAGTCGGTCTCGACCCACGGCGTGCGCAAGATGGCGCTCGATCCCGACACCTCGGTCGAGATGATCATGGGCGCCCTGGTCTGCACCCTGGAAGAGTACGCCTTCGACTGGTTCAAGCTGATGGTCGACACGGCTTCGAACCCGACGGCCAACCGCGTTCTCCGCCTGATCATGCGCGACGAGGTCCGGCACTGTGCCTTCGGCTGGTACTGGCTGGAGCAGCGCCTGCCTCACCTTTCGGCGGAGGAGATCGCCCGGGTGCGCCAGGCCGCGATCGTCGCCACCGAGCAGGTGGAGCTCACCGGCTACCGTGTGCCCTGGATGGCGCCGGAAGGCGAAGCCCAGCGCGTGGAGAACGAGATCGACCGGCTGACCTGGGAGGCCGGTCTCGGCGCCTCGGTCGAGGAGGTGGAGAAGCCGGTGTTCATCGCCTGCGTGCAGCGGGTGCGGCGGCGCTTCGCCGAACTCGGCATCGACCTGCCGATGTTCCAGCATTCCAAGCTCGGCACCTTCTGAGCAGTCAGGAAAGCCCCCGTGGTCCGGCACCTCGTCGAGAAGCGCTTCCCCCTCGATCTCAAGCCCAGCCTCGATCAGGTCTGGCAGCTCTACAACGACGCCAAGGCCGCCCACTGGGATCCGGCCCGCGACCTGCCCTGGGCGCAACTCGATGCTTCGGCGTTGCCGGCCGAGGTGCGCGAGGCGGCCGCCCTGGTCTGGAGCCACCGCGTCTGGCTGGGCTACGGGCACCTGGCCGCCACGCCGGCGCTGCTCGTCCGCTTCTGCCTGGAGCTGCGCCGCGAGGCGGACCCGAAGTATTTCCTGTCGGTCCGCGGCACCGAGGAGGCGCTGCACGTCGACGCCTGCGTGCGTTTCGCCAACCGGCTCGGCGGCTACGTCGCGCAGCCGCCGGACGCGGCGATGGTGCGGCTCTTCGACCGGGCGACCTATGCGGCTGCCCTGGATGGCGACGTGCCCCTGGAGGCGCTGGTCGCCGCGGACATGGTGCTGCGGCTGTCGATCGAGCTCGGCCAGTTGCGGGCTGCCGCGGCGGCTTCGAGCGATCCGGTGGCGGCGGCGGTGCTGGAGCGTCTGGCGGCCGACAAGGCGCGCCACCTGGCCTTCGGGCACCTCTATCTCGAGGCTCGGCGGGACCGGATCGACGCCGCCGTCGGCGAGGCTGCCGCCTCGCGGGCGTCACAGCTGCTGGCCGACGAGCTGGCGGGGCTGACGGTGCCGGCCCTGTCGCCGGCGGCGCCGGCCCTCGCCGCCGCCTACGCCCGGACGGCCGAGGCCGGTCTCGGGGCAGCGCCGGCCGAAGCCGCGCTGGTGGCCTTCCGCGAGGCCGTCGCCGACGCCCGAGCGCGGCTCGCGGCGGTCGGAATCGGTCTGCCGGAGGCCCGGCACGAGGCTCTGGGTCCGCTCTGAACCCGCGTCAGCGGGCGTACATGGCGGAAGGCAGCCAGGTCGCGATCTCCGGGAAGACCACGAGCAGCGCCACGGTGAGGACCATCAGCGCGAAGAAGGGCATGGCCCCCTTGGCGATGAAGAAGATGTCCTTCCCTGTCAGTCCTTGCAGGACGAAGAGGTTGAAGCCGACCGGCGGCGTGATCACCGACATCTCGACCACGATCACCAGGTAGATCCCGAACCAGATCGTGTCGATGTCCGCGGCGGAGACCATCGGCATGATGACCGAGGTGGTCAGCACGATCACCGAGACGCCGTCCAGGAAGCAGCCCAGCACCACGAACAGCAGGGTGAGGGCGACCAGCAGCATGGCCGGGTCGAGCTGCATGGAGCCGACCCACTGGGCGAGGTGCCGCGGGATCCCGGTGAAGCCCATGGCTGCCGAGAGGAAGGCCGAGCCGCAGAGGATGAAGGCGATCATGCAGTTGGTCCGCATCGCCGCCAGCAGGCTCTCCTTGAAGGAGGCCCAGGTGAGCGTGCCGGTCACCGCGGCCAGCAGGAGCGCCCCGAACACCCCGACGGCCGCCGCCTCGCTGGCGGTGGCGACGCCGGTGTAGATCGACCCGATCACGCCGACGATCAGCAGCACCACAGGCAGGAGCTGGCCGGAGTTGCGGACCTTCTCCAGGAAGGTCATGCGGATGTCGCTCGGCGGCACCCGGTCCGGATGCAGGATGCCCTGGATTGCGATGTAGGTCATGAACAGACCCATCATCAGCAGGCCGGGCAGGATGCCGGCGATGAAGAGGCGGGCGATCGAGACGTTGGCCGCCACGCCGTAGACGATCATCATGATCGAAGGCGGGATCATCAGGCCCAGCGCCCCGGACGAGGCGAGGCTGCCGATCGAGAGGCCCTCGTCGTAGCCCCGGCGCTTGAGCTCGGGCAGGCTCATCCGCCCGATGGTCATGCAGGTGGCGGTCGATGAGCCGGAGACGGCCGCGAAGATCCCGCAGCCCAGCACGTTGGTGTGCAGCAGCCGGCCGGGCAGGTTGGTCAGCCAGGGCGCCAGACCCGAGAACATGTTGGACGACAGCCGGGTCCGGAACAGGATCTCGCCCATCCAGATGAACAGCGGCAGCGCCGTCAGCTCGAAGGAGGAGGCGAGCTCCCACATCTTGGTCGCGAGGATGGGGCCGACGGGGGCGCTGCTGAAGCCGAACATGGCCACGGCCCCGACGATGATCAGGGTCAGCGAGATCCAGACGCCCAGCGCCAGGACGGCCAGCAGGACGACGGCGAGGAGCAGGCCGACCGAAAGGGGATCCATTGTCCGCTCCTACTCGTGCAGGCCGAGGGACTGTTCGGCCGCCTCGGCGGCGGCATAGGACGCCGTGCCGCCGGAGAGCACGACCACCAGGTCGTCCAGGAAGGCGATGAAGAGAAAGATCGAGCCGGCCGCCATGGAGCACTGCGGGATCCACTTGGGGATCGCGATGGCGCCGAGGGTGTAGTCGTGGAGGTACCAGGAAAACCAGGTGGTCTGCACGGTGTAGAAGGCGATGGCGCCGGTCAGCAGCACCGCGACGAGCAGACAGAAGAGCTCCACCGCCCAGCGCGGCCTCGGGGGCAGCCGGCTGGTCAGCAGCACCACCCTGATGTGGTTGCCGTGGCGCAGGGTGTAGGCGAGGCCGAAGAAGGAGGCGGCGGCCAGCAGCATGGTCGCGAAATCGTCCGCCGAGGGCAGGTACAGCAGGAAGAAACGGCTGACGATCTGGGCTGCGATCAGCAGGGCGATGCCGATGATGCAGACGGCCGCGAGAAGACCGCTGAAGGCGTAGAGGCCGTCGAGGAAGCGCCGGAGCATCGTCGCCTCGGGTCCTTGAGAGTGAAACGAGAACGCGGAGCAGACTAGGCGAGACGGCCGCGGCGGCAAGGCCGCGGCCGTTCGCATGCGGTTCGTCGTGCCGCCGGTCAGTAGTCGATGGACCGGTAGGCCTCGATGATCTTCTTGCCTTCCTCGCCGGCGCGCGCTTCCCAGGCCTCGACCATCTTCTGGCCGACCGCCTTGAGCTCCTCGTCGAGCTTCGGCGGCACGACCGACACCTTCATGCCGTTCGCGGCCAGGACCTGCGGCTTCTCGATGTTCGACTTCATCGACATCATCCAGCCGCGCACCTCGGCGATGTGCGCCGCCTCTTCGAGCACCGCCTTCAGGTCGTCGGGCAGGCCGGCGTAGACGTCCTTGTTGATGAAGATGACGTTCTTCGGCACCCACGCCTGCGTGTCATAGACGTAGGTGGTGTAGTCCCAGGCCTTGGTCGTCACGCCGGTCTCTGCCGAGGTGAACATCAGGTCGATGATGCCGGTCGAGAAGGCCTGCGGAATCTCCGTCGCCTGGACGGTCGTCGGCACCACGCCCATCAGCTCCGCCAGCTTGGTGGTCTGCTGGTTGTAGGTGCGCATCTTCTTGCCCTTCAGGTCGGCCAGCGACTCGATGGGCTCCTTGGTGAAGAAGGCCTGGCTCGGCCAGGGCACCGAGTAGAGCAGCCGCAGGCCCTGCTCGCCGAGCTTCTCCTGCATGATCGGCTTGGTGACCTGATAGAGCTTCAGGGCGTCCTGGTAGCTGGGCGCGAAGAAGGGGATGGCGTCGATCTCGAACACCGGGTCCTCGCGGCTGAGGTTCGAGATGAACAGCTCGGCCAGCGGTACCTGCTGCAGCTGCACGGCGCGCTTGATCTCGGGGTTCTTGATCAGCGAGTTGGCGCTGTGGACCGTGATGTCGATGCGTCCGTCCGACAGGCGGCGCACGTCGTCGGCGAACATCCGCGTGTTCTGGGTCTGGAACTCGGTGTCGGCGTAGGGGGTCGGCATGTCCCAGTTGTAGTCGGCCGCCCTGGCCACGAGGGTGGTCGCCGCGAGCGACGCGGCGCACACCGCCCCGGCCATGCCGAGCTGTCGCAGAGTCAGCATTCTCGAAGTCTCCCTTTCGGTCCCTGGTCTCCGGGCCTCTTCGCCGCTTAAGGTCGGGAAGCCCGGCGCATTGGTTGCACCGCGGGAAGGCTAGCGAAGAAGGGCACGAGGGGCTAGTTCTGCATGAGCGCAGGTGAAAAACTTTCACACCCAGCGATAGAAGGAGGGCCTCGTGAACCCCTGGGACGGTATCATCGCGCCCGACGAGATCGCGGCCTACGAGGCGGCGGGCTTCGGCCGGCCGCAGGGACTGGGGCGGCGCCCCGCCCTGCTGATCATCGACGTGCAGTACCGCACGGTCGGCACCCGGCGGGTCGACTTCTGGCAGGCCATCGAGGAGTTCAAGACGGCGTGCGGCGAGGTGGGCTGGCAGGCTGTCGACCATATCAAGCCGCTGCTCGCGCTCTTCCGGGAGAAGGGCCTGCCGGTGCTCTACCCCTACGTGGCGCCGAAGGAGGCCTTCGACGTGGGCCGCCTGTCGGAGAAGGTCCCGGCGCTCATGAAGGTCGCCTCGAAGGGCTACGAATTCGTGCCGGACGTGGCGCCGGAGCCCAAGGACGTGCTGCTGCCCAAGAAGCATCCGAGCGCCTTCTTCGGCACGCCGCTGGCCAGCTATCTCATCGATCTCGGGGCCGACAGCGTCGTGGTGACCGGCTGTACGACCAGCGGCTGCGTCCGGGGCAGCGTGGTCGACGCCTTCGCCTACAATTTCAAGGTGACGGTGCCGGTCGAGTGCGTCTACGACCGCAGCCGCACCAGCCATGCCGTGAACCTCTTCGACATGGCCCAGAAGTATGCCGACGTGAAGCCGGTGGCCGAGGTGATGCAGGCCGTCCGCGCCCTCTAGCCCGTCCAGCAGGGAGCTCGCTGTTACCGTGAAGAAGTTCGACACCAAGTTCGACCGCTACCCCTTCTCCGCGCTGCCGAAGCGCCAGACCTACACCTGGCCGAACGGGGCCCGGCTGGCGGTCTACTTCGCGCTCAACGTCGAGGCCTTCGAGTTCGGCCGCAATCCGGGCCCGGACTTCACCTCGCTGCCGTCGGCGCCCTTCCACCGCGGCTACGCCTACCGCGACTACGGCAACCGGGTCGGCATCTGGCGCATCCTCGAGCTGTTCGACCGCTACGAGATCCCGCTGGCGATCCTGACCAACACCTCCGTCTACGACGCCTGCCCCGAGGTGCTGGAGCCCTTCCGCAAGCGCGGCGACGAGTTCGTCGGCCATGGCCGCACCAACTCGGAACGGCAGATCGACATGGACGCCGACACGGAGCGGACCATGCTGCAGGAGGTCTGCGAGCGCTTCCGGCAGGAGGAGGGCAGCACCCCGAAGGGCTGGCTTGGCCCCTTCATCTCCCAGAGCGCCCAGACGCCCGAGCTGCTGCTGGAGAACGGCTTCACCTACATGATGGACTGGTGGTTCGACGAGCAGCCCCAGTGGTTCCGCACGCCGCGCGGGCCGATCCTGGCGGTGCCCTATCCCACCATGGAGCTGAACGACATCCCGGCCTTCATCAACCGCGGCGCCAGCGACACGGACTTCACCCGGATGGTGACCGACGGCTTCGACCAGCAGCTCGAGGACGGTGACAGCAAGGGCTGGCCGCTGGTCTGCGCCATCTCGCTGCACACCTTCCTGATGGGGCAGCCGCACCGGGCCCGGCAGCTGCGGACGATCCTGGAGCACATGGCCGCCCAGCGTACGCGCATCTGGTTCACCACGCCCGGCGCCATCGCCGATCACGTCTACGGCCTGCCGGACGGCGTGGTGCCCAAGCCGTGAGGAGAGGCGCATGAACGACGCCGGACGGGGCCGCCCGAAGCTGGCGGCGGCGGCGGAGGCGGAGCAGGTCTTCTTCGCCGACCCCGCCGTGGACCGCCTCGCGCAGGTCGTGTTCAATCTGGCGAGCGAGGTGCATGTGCTGCGCGACCGGGTCCGCTGCCTGGAGTTCCTGCTGGCCGAGCAGGGTCAGCTCGACCCGGCGCGGCTGGACGGGTTCCAGCCGACGCCGGCCCAGGCCGGTGAGTTGACCGCCGAGCGGGAGGCCTTCGTGCGGCACCTGATGGATCCCCTGGACGGCCGGGCCCGCTCGCGCAGCGGCCCGCCGCTCCAGGACTGAACGGATGACGGGAGGGTTCGGGGGATGATCGCGTTCGACCGGCAGACGACGGCCTTCCAGGACTTCATCGGCGGCATGCGCCAGCAGTGGGCCAACCGCCTCTACCCGGCGCTGCGCGAGGAGGCGCGCGAGCGGCTGGCCGGGCGGCTGCCGTCGACGGCGGAGGACGTCGCCGAGGCCGTGGCGGATTCGGCGACCTACCAGTGGTTCGCCTGGATCGAGCGGCACTTCCAGCGGATGAAGTACTCCGACCCGCGCTGGGGGCTGGTCGCCGCCATGTACGGCCGTTCCGAAGCGGTGGCGGAGGCCCTGGCGGCGGCCGACGACAGCCGGCGGCTGGAGCTGGACCCGGCGCTGGCCATGCCCGAGTACTACGCGGCCGTCGACATCCACCAGCATCCCGGCAACCTGACCGGCGCGGCCTTCGACGGCCTCGTCTATCAGCTCAGCGCCACCTCGATCCATCCGAACACCCGCCGCTTCGAGGCGCACGAACGCTTCGTGGACTGGCTGAAGCCGCGCGGCCCCTTCGCCCGGGTGCTCGACATGGGCTGCGGCTTCGGCAAGTCGACCACGCCTCTCGCGCGGGTGTTCCGCGATGCCGAGGTGATCGGCATCGACATCTCGGAGCCCTGCCTGCGGCTGGCGGCGGTGGAGGCTGATGCGCTGCAGGCGGAGAACCTCCGCTACGCCCAGCGCGACCTGCGGGCGACGGGCTACGCCGACGGCAGCTTCGATCTCGTGACCTCCACGCAGGTGCTGCACGAGCTGCCGCTGAAGGACGTGGAGCGCACCCTGGCCGAGTCGTTCCGCCTGCTGCGGCCCGGCGGCCTGGTGGTGCACCTCGATTTCCGCGCCGAGGACCCCTGGGCCGCCTTCCTCATCGAGAGCCATGCCGGGCGCAACAACGAGGGCTATCTGCCGCCCTTCAACCGGATGGACGTGCGCGCCGCCTACGAGCGCGCAGGTTTCGAGGCGGTGGAGATCGAGCCCTTCGCCGAGCGGGAAGGGGCTCTGGCGCCGGACATGCCCTTCTGGCGTTTCCCCTGGACGCTCTTCGCCGGCCGCAAGCCCGCGACGGGGCGCGCCTGATGGACGAGATCGACGTCGCCGCCCTGCCGCCGGTCGTGCATCTGGTCGACCGCGGGTCGCTGGGCCCGGCCGGACGGCTGGTCTGGGACTTCCTCACCCTGTTCGGCGACCGGCGCTATGCGGAAGCCAACGCCTTCCTGGCGCCGGGCTGCCGCATGCTCTTTCCCGGCGGCCGGGTGATGACCGACTGCCGCGAGGTGCCCGTGCTCGCCAGCAGCACCTATCGCTGGGTGCGCAAGGTCTTCGAGCGCTTCGACGAGCTTGCCGCAGCCGAGGGGACCGTCGTCTACAGCTTCGGCACTCTGACCGGTGCCTGGCTGGACGGTGCGCCCTTCGAGGGCGTCCGCTACATCGACCGCTTCGTGGTGGCCGACGGGCGGATCACCGACCAGAAGGTGTGGAACGACCTCTGCCTGGCCCGCGCCGCCCGGCCCTGAGCCCGCCGTCCAACGAGGAGAAGAACGAGATGGCCACCGGTATCGTCGAGATGCGCACCTATACCCTGCACCCGGGCAAGGTGCCGCTCTACCTGGAGCATTACGAGAAGGAAGGGCTGGAGGTGCAGCGCCGCATCCTCGGCAACCTCGTCGGCTACTACAGCAGCGAGATCGGCACGGTGAACCAGATCGTGCACATGTGGGGCTACGCCGACCTCGCCGAGCGGCAGCGCCGCCGCGCCGAACTGGCCGCCGACCCCACCTGGAAGGCCTACCTGCCGAAGATCCTGCCGCTGATCCAGCTCATGGAGAACAAGATCCTCATCCCCACGGCCTTCTCGCCACGCTGAGGCATCACGTTCAGAGGCAGGGACGAGGGAGGGATGGTGGAGCCGAGGGGAGTCGAACCCCTGACCTCAGCAGTGCGATTGCTGCGCTCTCCCAACTGAGCTACGGCCCCGACCGGCCTCCGCGCTGTCCCGAGGCCGGTTGGGCGGCCTCTCGCGCGGCGGTGCGCGAACCTAGGGGAGCGGACGGGGCTTTGGCAAGGCCCAAAGAGGCGGCGATCGAGGCGGCTGCGCACTGGCGGTCCACGCCGGAGCGGACGGCCCTGGATCGCTTCGCTTTGCTCGCGATGACGTTGCCTTGGTCACTGGCGAAGTCGGAGGGCTGAAGCACGTCCGGGCAACCAGCGGCCGCGCCGGTCCCCCCGCTTCTGCAGGCTCAGCGGGAGGACGTTCCTGGTTCACCGCGGGTGAGCCCGCGGCCATGGCCGCTTGACGGCGTGCGCAAGATCCCGTCAAGTGCCCAAGCTTTGGTGCCCGCTGGGAACAAATCCCTCGCGACCGCAGAAGGACGCTCCGCTCATGGACTCTCTCGGCGAAATGCAGGTCTTCGTGCGCGTGGTGCACGCCGGTTCCTTTTCGGCAGCGGCACGCGATCTGGGGCTGTCGCCGTCGGCGGTAAGCAAGCAGATCGGGCGGCTGGAGGATCGCCTCGGGGCGCGGCTGATAAACCGCACGACCCGCCAGCTCTCGTTGACCGAGGTCGGCGGCGCCTTCTACGCCCGGGCGGAGCGCATCCTGACCGACGTTGCCGAGGCCGAGCAGGCGGTCAGCCACCTGCACGGGGCGCCCCGCGGCCTGCTGCGGATCTCCGCCCCCATCTCCTTCGGGCGGCTGCACGTGGCGCCTCTGCTCGCCAGCTTCCTGGCGAAGAACCCGGAGGTCACCATCGACCTCTCGGTGAACGACCGCTTCATCGATCTGGTGGAGGAGGGGATCGATCTCGCGGTGCGGGTCGGCGATCTGGCGGACTCGACGCTGATCGCCCGGCGCCTCTCCTCCAACCGGCGGCTCGTCTGCGCCGCCCCCTCCTACATCGAGAAGCACGGGATGCCGCGCCACCCCGGGGACCTCGCCCGCCACAACTGCCTGACCTACACCTACCGCGCCCAGCGCCGGCTGTGGACCTTCACCGGCGCCGGCGGGATGGCGGAGAGCGTCACCGTGGGCGGCGACATCGAGACGAACTTCGTCGAGGTCCTGCATGCCGCCGTGGTGGAGGGCCACGGCGTGGCGCTGCTGCCGCTGTGGCTGATCGGCGAAGACTTCTGCGCCGGCCGAGTCGTGGAACTGCTGCCGCAATGGCGCGTACCGGACAGCGCCATCCACGCCGTCTACCCGCACAGCCGCCATCTCTCGCCGAAGGTCCGCGCCTTCGTCGACCATCTGGCGGACCACCTGGGCGCCCGCCTGACGCGATGGGGCTGCGCCGAGGCCTCCGCCCGCGCTGCGGCGACGGCGCCGGCCGTTTCGGCAACCGTCGCGGCCTGATCTAACCGGCGAAGGGCTCCACCGGCCGGCCCGCCAGCCGCGCCGCGATGCGGCCGCTGGCCAGGCCGTCGCCGTAGGGGTTGTGGGCCTCGCTCATGGTTCGCCACGCGGCTTCGTCGTCCAGCAGGCGCTCGGCCTCGCCGACCACCAGGCCCTCGTCGGTGCCGACCAGCTTCACGGTGCCGGCCTCTACCGCCTCCGGCCGCTCTGTGGTCTCGCGCATGACCAGGATCGGCTTGCCCAGCGAGGGCCCTTCCTCCTGCACGCCGCCCGAGTCGGTCAGGATCAGGTGGGCGCGCATCATGAGCCGCACGAAGGGCAGGTAGGGCTGCGGCTCGATCAGGGCGACGTTGGGCAGGTGACCCAGCAGCCGCCGCACCGGCCCCTGCACGTTCGGATTGAGGTGGACGGGGTAGACGATCTGCACGTCCGGGCGGCGGGCGAGCGCCGCCAGGGACCGGCAGATCCGCTCGAAGCCGCCGCCGAAGGATTCGCGCCTGTGGCCGGTGACGAGCAGCAGGCGCCGGCCGGGCAGGGCGGCCGGCAGACCGGCGTCGATCTCCGTCGCCAGGGCCGGATCTGCCTCGATCCGCCGGCGGATCAGCATGAGGGCGTCGATCACCGTGTTCCCGGTCACCTCGATCCGCCCCGCCGGGACGTTCTCCCGCAGCAGGTTGTCGCGGGCACCGGCGGTGGGGGCGAAGTGCAGGTCGGCAATGGCGCCGGCGACCTTGCGGTTCACCTCCTCCGGCCACGGCCGGTAGATGTCGCCGGTGCGCAGGCCGGCCTCGACGTGACCCACCGGGACCTGGCGGTAGTAGGCGGCCAGGGAGGCGGCGAGGGTCGTCGCCGTGTCGCCGTGCACCAGGACGCGGTCCGGCTGCTCCTGCTGCAGGACCGGCGACAGCCCGGTGAGGATTGCCGCGGTCATGCTCGCGAGATCCTGGTCCGGGCGCATCACCGCGAGGTCATGGTCGGGGACGAGGCCGAAGAGGTCGAGAACCTGGTCCAGCATCTCCCGGTGCTGACCGGTGACGCACAGCCGCACGTCGATATCCGGCTCCGCCTGCAGGGCCAGGACGACGGGCGCCATCTTGATCGCCTCCGGCCGCGTCCCGAAGACGACCAGAACCTTCTGCTTCATACCCTTCCCCCGAACTGCTCCGGCCGGGCAGCGCACAAGCTTCCCAGCCGCCGGCGGGCGCGCTATCGTCCGCCGCCATGAAGACCATATTCATCCAGATCAAGTGCGAGCTCGGCCGCGCCTACGACGTCGCCGACGCACTGGTACAGGAAGTCGAGCAGGTTTCGGAGGTGCATTCCACCTCCGGGCAGTACGATCTGCTGGTGAAGTGCTACCTGGCGGAGGATGCCGACATCGGCCACTTCGTGACCGAGACGGTGCAGCGCCTGCCGGGGGTGAAGGACACCTTCACCCTCATCGGCTTCAAGGCCTTCGCCTGATCCGGCTCCGGCACGGCCGCCCGCGCGCGGCCGCTGCTGGCTAACGGGCGGCTATCGTCTCCTCGGCGGGCAGGGGCAGGACGACCACGCTGGTGCTGCCTCGCACCGTCCCGCCCTCGTCGCGGAATTCGAGGGCCACGCGGCCGTTGACGTAGTCGACGGGGATCGGTTGACCCTGCCCGTACAGGAAGACCGTGTAGGTGTGGGGCACGCCCGCCTGAAGGTAGCTGGTCCAGCTCGTCCATGGATTGGCGTAGCAGAGGCCGTTGGCGGGGTTCGTCTCGCAGACCAGAGCATCCACCGGCGTTTCGCCGACCACCGGCACGACGTCCATGAGGGCGTCGATGCCGATGTTCACGGCCGCGACGGTGAAGAACGCGGGGTGTGCGGGATCCTCGGAGAGGTCGACGGTGCCATCGCCCTTCAAGGTCGCGTAGACCGGGACGGGGTCGGGCACCGGGGTGAACTCGGAGGACAGCAGCAGGGTGTTAACCCCGACGTTGCTGGGGGCGGGGTCGCTGTTGGCGCAGTCGAAGGTGAAGGCGACCTGCCGGGGTTCGATGGCGCTCTGCGGCACCAGGGTGACCAGGAAGGTCTGGGCAGCGCCGGCCGGAATGTCGACCGGTTGACCGGGCTCGCCGGTGACGTCGTTGGTGACGGGGTCGGTGGTCTGGAAGGAGAAGTCGGCGGCGATGTCGTCGGGGGCGGCGATGGCGCACTCGATCGCGGGATAGTCGCCGGTGTTGAGGATGGTGGCGAAGGCGGTCGCGGGGCTGCCGACCTGCACCGACCGGCTGCTCGGCGCCACCGCGGCGAGGATCGCCGTGTCGGCGTCCTCCTCCCGCCAGTCGTCGCTGAGGTAGACCTGAGTTCCGCCGTTTCTCAGCGCTTCGAGCAGGATCGTTCTGCCGTCGCCGGAGATGCGGACGTTCTCCACGCCGCCGGCCCGGCCGTCGGCGGTGATCGTCGAGGGATAGAGATAGCCGCGGACCCGGTCGCGGATCTTGACCACGCCGCCGAAGACGAAGGTGACGAAGCGGCCGTCGGCGCTGATGGCGGGACTGCCGATCCTCTTGTCGTAGGGCAGCACCAGGGGCTGGCCGTCGTTGCCGACGCTCATGAGCTGACTGGTGCGCGTCGACCGGTCGTAGACGTAGACGCCCTGATCGGAACTGTAGGCGATGAACCTGCCGTTGCCGCTCAGCTGCAGCCACTGGCGATAGGCGGACGAGGGGACGCCTTCTGTGGGCACCAGGGAGAGCGTGCCCTCCTTCCGGTCGAACAGAAAGACGTCGGCCTGCCCGTCGTCGTCGCCTTCCACCAGGCCGTCCGCGTCGGAGACGAAGGCGACGAAGCGCCCGTCCGTGCTGATGGACTGCGACAGGGGGATGCTGCCGGGCGGGATGACGTAGGGCACGGTCGCTATCGTGGTCCTTGCGCCGCTCATGCGGTCCAGCAGGTACAGGGCTTCGTAGCCCGGCTGTGCCACGGAGAGGCCCGCGACCGCGACCCAGCGGCTGTCGCCGGAGGTGACGAACTCGATTCCCGTCGCGCCGAGCGGCGCGGTCGACCCCCCATCGACGTCGTAGAGAAACACCCGCCCTGGGATGATGAAGCCGCCCGTGAAGGTGGTGAGATCCTTGAACAGCAGATACTTCGCGCTCTGGCCCATGACGGCCCAGCTGCTCCCGTGATCAGGCTCGCCTCCCGCGCCGGCCTGCAGCCATGTGGTGGTGCCTTCGAGGCGGTCACGCAGGAAGACGTCGACCCGGTCCGTCGCCTTGCCTTCGACGAGGTTGGTGGCATTCGAGCGGAAGACGACGAAGCGGCCGTCGCCGCTGCTCGGCTGCGCGTCGATGTAGCTGCTGCCGTTCGGGCGGTCGCCGCCGACCACGGGTGCCACCGGCTTTGCGGGTACCTCCGCCGCCTCCGAGGCGGCGGTTGCCGCAAGCAGTCCCAGGGAGGCGGCGGCGACCGCGGTGAGGCACTTTGCGAGCAGCGGCATCTCGGTCCATCGTCATGATCATGAACGAAATGTTACGATCGCATGCGAACGAAAGATTGACAACTGTTGGTCGAAAGTCGTCGGGCCGCCCCCGGCAGGCAGGCGGGTTCAGCCTGCCAGCGGCAGGATGAGCTCGGGCACGTCGGTGATGATGCAGTCGACGCCCCAGGCATAGAGACGGGCGGCCACCGCGGGATCGTTCACCGTATAGACGGCCGTGCGCAGCCCGGCGGCTCGGATCGCGTCGAGCTGCTCCAGGCTCAGGGGCTCGAAGTCGAGGTGCAGCGCCGTGCAGCCCAGCCTTCCGGTCTGCTCCCGCCAGTCGGGCGGCAGCTCCTCCACGAGGTAGCCGCGCGGCCACGATTCCGCCTCCGCCTGCGCGACTTCCAGGCTCGCCGCCGAGAAGCTGGAGATCAACGGCGGCGGCAGACGTCGGGGCCAGCAGCGATGTAGAACCGCCAGGGCGGCCCTTGCCGTATCCCGTTCCCGGCCGGGCGCAGGCTTGATCTCGACGTTTGCGCCGAGGCCGAGCACAGCGAGCGCCCCCACGACCATCTCCAGGGTCGGGAGGCCCTCCCCGGCAAAGGCGGGATCGAAGCGCGTGCCTAGGTCCAGAGCCTGCAGTTCCGCTGCCGTCAGCTCCGCCACCGCCTGCGGCACGCCGGCCAAGCGCTGCAGGTCGTCGTCGTGATGAACCACAGGCACGCCGTCGCGGCTCAGCATGACGTCGAATTCGACCCAGCCGGCACCGGCGGTCCGTGCCGCGGCGAACGCCGCCAGCGTGTTCTCCGGCGCCGCGCGGGGCGCCCCTCGATGAGCGATGACGGGTGGAAGGATGGACTGCAAGGCGCGCCTCCGTCTTCGGGCGGGGACGGCTCAGACGGAGCTGTTCATCCCGATCAGGGAGAGGAACTCGCGCCGGGTGCCCGGATTGTCCCGGAAGGCCCCGAGCATGCGGCTGGTGGTCATGGTCACGTTCTTGCTCAGCACGCCGCGGGTCGTCATGCACTCGTGCTGGGCCTCGATGACCACGGCGACCCCCAGGGGATCCAGCACTTCGTCCAGCGTGTTGGCGATCTGTGCGGTCATCTTCTCCTGGATCTGCAGGCGCTTGGCGTAGGCCTGCACGACCCGGGCCAGCTTCGAGATGCCGACCACCCGCCGACGCGGCAGATAGGCGACGTGCGCCTTGCCGATGATCGGCACCATGTGGTGTTCGCAGTGGGACTCGAAGTCGATGCCCCGCAGCAGAACGATCTCGTCATAGCCTTCGATCTCGGCGAAGGTCCGCTGCAGCAACTCGACAGGGTCGATGGCATAGCCGGCGAAGAACTCTTCGTAGGCGCGGGTCACCCGGGAGGGGGTGTCCAGCAGACCCTCCCGGGTCGGATCGTCCCCCGCCCAACGAATGAGGGTGCGCACCGCGGCCTCGGCTTCCTCCCGGCTCGGCTTGCCGACGGACTCGACGGCGCCTGTCGGAGCGGCGGTCTTTTGCGAAGCGGCGATGGGTGTCACGGGAAGATATCCTCCGATCCGACAGGTGGCAGCCCCGGCGGGCAAGACTAAGGCCTACGAACGATCGCCGGTAGACTGTTGAAAAGCAATCCCGTCCCGATGCCTCAGGCACGCTCGCGCGCGCCACGGCGACGGCACGGTCGGTCGAGGCCCAAAGTTGCTTCTTCTACGACGGATGTGGCCGCTCAGTTCAGTTGGACCGGCTGATAGGGACTGTCCAGCGAGAAGGCGGGAACATCGATCTCGAAGCGTTCGCCGTCGTCGCGGATCATCTCGTAGCGGCCCACCATGATGCCGGAGGGGGTGGAAAGCGGCGTACCACTGGTGTACTCGAATGCCTCTCCGGGCTTCAGCATCGGCTGCTCGCCGACGACGCCCGCGCCGCGCACCTCCTGTACGCGTCCCAGCGCATCGGTGATCCGCCAGTACCTGTTGAGCAGCTGTACGGTGTCGGGGCCGGCGTTCTCGATGCGCACGTGGTAGGCCCAGACGTAGTGGTCGCTGGCGGGGGACGACTGGTCGGCGAGATAGGTCGGCGTCACCGCGACACGGATCGAGCGGGTGGTTCGTTCGTACATGGCAGGGACCTCGTTCTCGCAGCGCTTCAATCGCCGTCGGGCGATGGCCGTGCGGCGAACAGCAGATAGTTGACCGAAAGGTCTCGGCGCGACAGGCGCCACCCCTCGTCCAGCGGATTGTAGACCAGCCCCTCCAGCCGGCGCACGGACAGACCGTGGGCACGCAGTGCGGCCGCCACCTCGGACGGCTTCAGGAACCTCCGCCAGTCGTGGGTGCCCCGCGGCACCAGCCGCAGCAGGTACTCCGCCCCGACGATGGCCAGGAGGAAGGCGCGGGGGGTGCGGTTCAGGGTGGAGAGCATCAGTGCCCCGCCCGGCGCCACCAGGCTGCAGCACCCGGCGAGGAAGCCCCCGGGGTCCGGCACGTGTTCGACCACCTCGGAGGCGACCACGAGGTCGAACCGCCGGCCCTCGGCCGCCATCGCCTCGACCGTCGACAGGCGATAGTCGATGGCCAGGCCCTGTGCGTCTGCATGGACCCGCGCGGCCTCGATCACTTCTTGCGTGGCGTCGATCCCCGTGACCGCCCCGCCGAGCCGGTGCAGCGGCTCGCTCAGCAGCCCGGCACCGCAGCCCACGTCGAGCACCGACAGGCCCTGGAGGGGAGCGGGATCGTCGGCGCCCCGGCCGAAGTGCGCCTCCGCCGCCGCGCGCAGGAAACCCAGGCGGGCGGGATTGAGACGGTGGAGCGGCCGCATCGGCCCTTGTTCGTCCCACCAGTCGTAGGCCATCCGCGCGAACTTCTCCTGCTCGCGGGCGTCGACCGAGCGCGCCTCTGCTGCCGTCATCGGATCTGTCCAAGCTGCCGGAAAGGGAGGTGTCGAACTTGCTCACCCCGATGCGTGCCATTATGGATGGCCGGTCCGCCCCCGGCAACGGATGCCAAGGTCGGTGGCGCTGCGCATTCTCCCTGGAAGTGTTGGATGGCACGGATCGTCATGAAGTTCGGCGGCACCTCCGTCGCCGATGTAGATCGTATCAAGCACGTCGCCCGCAAGGTGAAGACCGCGGTCGAGGCCGGCGATCAGGTCGCCGTGGTGGTCTCGGCCATGGCGGGGGTCACCAATCAGCTCGTGGATCACGTGCGGAAGACCGCGCAGCTCTACGATCTTCGCGAGTACGACGCCATCGTCGCCTCCGGAGAGAACGTCACGGCGGGTCTCCTGGCCATCGCCCTGCAGGATCTGGGCGTACCGGCCCGCTCCTGGCAGGGCTGGCAGGTGCCGGTGATCACCGACGGGGCGCACGGGGCCGCCCGTATCGAGCGGATCGAGACGACCGAGCTGCGCCGGCGGCTCGCCCAGGGCGAGGTGGCCGTGGTGGCGGGTTTCCAGGGCCTGGAGCCGGTCCGTAACCGCATCTCGACACTCGGCCGCGGCGGTTCGGACACCTCCGCGGTGGCGCTGGCGGCGGCGCTGGAGGCCGATCGCTGCGACATCTACACCGACGTCGACGGCGTCTACACCAGCGACCCGCGCGTCGTGAAGGGCGCGCGCAAGCTGGACAAGATCACCTACGAGGAGATGCTGGAGATGGCGTCCCTCGGGGCGAAGGTGCTGCAGACTCGCTCCGTCGAGATGGCGATGAAGCATCGTGTACGCGTGCAGGTTCTGTCCAGCTTCGAGGACAAGCCCGGCACTCTCGTGGTGGATGAGGACGAGATCGTGGAAAAGGAAGTGGTGAGCGGCGTCACGCTGAGCCGCGACGAGGCGAAGATCACCCTGCGGCGGGTGCCCGATCGGCCCGGCGTGGCCGCGGCCATTTTCGGGCCGCTCGCGGACGCCTCGATCAACGTGGACATGATCGTCCAGAACACCGGTGCCGACTCGGAGCACACCGACCTGACCTTCACGGTGCAGCGGGGGGACCTCGGACGGGCCGTGAAGGTGCTGTCCGACAACGCCGAGCATCTCGGGCACGCGGCGATGCTCTCGGACGCGAACGTGGTGAAGATCTCCGTCATCGGCGTCGGCATGCGCAGCCACGCCGGGGTGGCGCAGAAGATGTTCAAGACGCTCTCGGAGAAGGGCATCAACATCCAGGTCATCACCACCTCGGAGATCAAGGTCAGCGTGCTGATCGCGGAGGAGTACGCGGAGCTGGCGCTGCGCAGCCTGCACACGGCCTACGGCCTCGACTCGGTCTGACAGTGCACGAGGGGGCGCAGTACCGGCCGGGAGGATGACGGATGGCGGCGCAGGCGCACGGATGGGCGGGGACGCGCAAGCTCCTGCGCCAGCTGCGCGACTTGCTGCGCGACGGCGGCCACTGGCAGCAACGGCTGGATCGCCTGGTGCGGCTGATCGCCGACGACATGGTCGCCGAGGTCTGTTCGCTCTACGTCATGCGGGCCGGCGAGGTCCTGGAACTCTTCGCCACCCACGGCTTGCGGCCTGAGGCGGTCCACCGGACGCGTCTGCGGCTCGGCGAGGGCATCATCGGCGCAGTCGCTTCGACCGGGCGGCCCCTGTCTCTGTCCGACGCGCAGCACCATCCGAACTTCGCCTACCGCCCCGAGACGGGGGAGGAGATCTTCCACTCCATGCTCGGCGTGCCCGTGCATCGGGAGAGCCGGGTCATCGGCGTGCTGGCCATCCAGAACAAGACCAGGCGCGTCTACGACGAGGACGAGGTCGAGGCGCTGGAGACCGTGGCGATGGTCGTCGCCGAGCTGATCGGCGGCATCGGCGTCATCGGCCAGGAGGAGGAGCGCCACACCGACAGCATCGCCACCCTGCCGAACCGTCTGCCCGGCGTCATCATGAGCGAAGGCATCGGCATGGGCACGGCCGTGCTGCACCATCGCGGCATCGTGATCCGCCGCGTTCTGGCCGAGGACACGGCGAGCGAGTTGGAGCGCTTCGAGCGGACGCTGAAGACGATGCTCGGCGCCCTGGACAGCCTCTTTGCCGACAGCGACTTGGCCCGCAGCGGCGAGCACCTCGAGGTCCTGGAGACCTACCGCATGTTCGCCGAGGACCGCGGCTGGCTCGAGCGCATCCGCGAGGCGGTTCGCGGCGGGCTGACCGCCGAGGCGGCGGTGCAGCGGGCGGTGAACGATACCCGCGCCCGGCTGTCGAAGGTCCGCGACCCCTACATCCGGGAGCGCTACGTCGATCTCCAGGATCTCGGCAACCGGCTGCTGCATCATCTGCTGCAGTCCCGCGGCGCCGCCGAGGCCAGGGATCTGCCGGACGACATGGTCCTGGTGGCCCATGCGCTCGGCCCGGCGGAACTGCTCGACTACGACCGGCGGCATCTGCGCGCGGTCGCCCTGGAGGAGGGCACGCCGACCGCCCACGTGGCGATCATTGCCCGGGCGCTCGGCCTGCCCATGATCGGCCGCTGCCGCGGGCTCCTGCAGTCGCTGCGTCCCGGCGACTTCGTCGTGGTCGACGGCGACACCGCCCAGCTCATGCTGCGCCCGCGGCTGTCGGTACGGCAGTCCTATGCCGACGCGATCGAGGCGGGTGCGCGCCGCCGGGCGGCCGATGGCGCCCTGCGGCACCTGCCGGCCGAGACGCGCGACGGCCGGCGCGTGCAGCTTCTGATGAACGCCGGCCTGGCCATCGACCTGCATCAGCTGGAGGCGTGCGGCGCGGAAGGCGTCGGCCTGTACCGCACCGAAGTGCAGTTCATGATCCGCAACGACTTCCCGGACGCCGTCCAGCAGGCGGAGGTCTACGCCCGGGCCCTCGACCTCTGCGGCGACCTGCCGATCACCTTCCGCACTCTCGATGTGGGCGGCGACAAGGCGCTGCCCTATTGGGACGGGGAGCGGGAGGAGAACCCGATCATGGGCTGGCGGGCCATCCGCATCGGCCTCGACCGGCCGGCGATGCTGCGCCAGCAGCTGCGGGCGCTTCTGATGGCCGCCGGCGGCCGTCCGCTTCGGATCATGTTCCCGATGATCAGTGACGTGGCCGAATTCGATGCGGCGCGAGACTTGCTCGAACGGGAATTGGCCCGCCACCTGTCGGCCGGCGGCACGCGGCCGCGACGGCTGGAGGTCGGCGTCATGCTGGAGGTGCCGTCGCTGCTCTGGCAGTTGCCGACGCTTTTCGAGCACGTCGACTTCCTCTCGGTGGGCAGCAACGACCTCTTCCAGTTCCTGTTCGCCAGCGATCGCGGCAACCCCCGGGTCGCGCGCCGCTACGACGTGCTGTCACCGGCCGCCCTGACGCTGCTGCTTCGGCTGGCCGACCACTGCGAGGCTGCGGGCGTGCCCCTCTCCCTCTGCGGCGAGATGGCGGGCCATCCGATCGAGGCCATGGCGCTGGTCGGCTGCGGCTTCCGCAGCCTGTCGATGCCGCCTTCGTCGGTCGCCCCGGTGAAGACCATGATCCGGTCGATGTCCTACGCGCCGCTCCGCGACCTGATGACGTTCCTGTCGGCGCAGCCGGCTCGCAGTGTCCGGCCGGCCCTGCGCGCCTACGCCCGCGACCATGGCATCGGCCTCTGACCTGCGGGGGCGCGGCAGGCTGCCTCGGACTAGGCATTTGCCCTCAGGGGCACCGCTTTGCTAATAGAGGGCCACAGCCTTTCCATTGCGCGCGAGCGGCCCCCCTTCCGTTTGCTCGTTTCGGTAGTTAGTTTGCGGATGTCTGTCGAGGACATCCCACCCAGAGGATGATGTGGGGCAATGGGTCTGCCGGAATTCGAACCTGACCCGATGAGCGACAGACACCTGGCAGAGACCTGGAACAACCAGCCGGAATACCTCGGCGAGTTCCTCGCCCAGATCCGTCGTGAACAGGGGCGCGATCTGAGGGAAGTCTCGGCGACCCTGCGCATACGCCTGCCCTATCTGCAGGCGATCGAGCAGAGCCGCTACGACCAGCTGCCCGGCACCCCCTACGCCATCGGGTTCCTGCGCTCCTATGCGGAGACGCTCGGCCTGGATCCCGAACAGGTGGTGCGGCGCTTCAAGGAGGAGATCCAGGGGCGCCAGAACAAGGCGAACCTGGTCTTTCCGGCGCCCCAGCCTGAGGGCCGGATTCCGGGCGGCGCGCTCGTCCTGGTCTCGCTGCTTCTGATCGGCCTGTGCTACGGCGCCTGGGAGCTGTGGAAGAGCCAGGGGGAGGACCTGATCGCGATGGTCCCCTCGCCGAGCCAGGTGCTGCGCGACGGCGAACTGGATGCGCCTCCCGGCGAGGCCGGTTCTGTCGGGCAGGACGGTCAGAGTGCCCCCGAGAACGCGACAGCGGCCGACGGCGTGAGCGACTACGTGCCGCCGGCTGCCGGCGACTTGGCGTCGGGCGAACCTCCGGCGAGAGCGCCTGCGACCGCCCCTTCGGCCGGTCCGGCTTCGCAGCCGCCTGCCGTTCCCCAAGGCGGCACGGCCGAAGAGAGCGCTCCTCAGGCCCCGGTGGCATCAGCCGCGCCGCGGGGCACGACGACCACCGGCGGAACCCCGGCCGCCACGGCTCCTTCTCCGGTGGCGGGCACATCCCCTGCAACGGAGGGGGCATCGGAGGTGCAGACGGCTGCGCGTACGCCTGCGACTGCGCCGGGCGCACCGGCGGCGGAGCAGTCTTCCGCGGCGGGGGATGACGACTCGGCTATCCCCGAGGCGCCGGCGACCGAGGCGCCGAGCCTGTCACCCAATCCGTCGGGACGCGTCTACGGAGGCCGCAGCGACGGCCGGGTGATCCTGCAGGCACGCGCGGACAGCTGGGTGCAGGTGCTGGGCCCGTCGAACCGCCCGGTCTTCACGCAGCTGCTCAGGGCAGGCGACCGCTACGTCGTACCGGACGAAGCCGGCCTGAAGTTGCTGACCGGCAATGCCGGTGGCCTGGAGATCTGGGTCGACGGCAAACCCACGCCCTCGCTCGGACCGCAAGGCGCTGTGCGCCGCGACATCGCGCTCGACCCCGACCAGTTGCGCGCGGCAGCCGTGAACTGAGCCGACGCCCGGGGCCCTTGCCGCCGGCGACGCGGCTGCGCATCTTGCGGCCCAGGGACGCGCCGAGGTGCGGCAGCGAAGGGAACAAGTCATGTCCGTGAGAGCCTATCGCCATATCGAGCGGCGTCGCTCCCGGCAGATCCGCGTCGGTCCGGTGCTGGTGGGCGGCGATGCGCCGATCACCGTGCAATCGATGACGAACACCCCTACCGCCGACGTCGCCGCCACCGTCGCGCAGATCCGACGCATGGAGGAGGCGGGCGTCGACATCGTCCGCGTCTCCTGCCCGGACGAGGAGTCCTCGGCCGCCTTGACGGGAATCGTCCCGCAGGTCGGCGTGCCGGTCGTCGCCGACATCCACTTCCACTATCGACGCGGCATCGAGGCGGCGCAGAACGGTGCCGCCTGTCTGCGTATCAATCCCGGCAACATCGGCAGCCGCGCCAGGGTCCGCGAGGTGATCCAGGCGGCGCGCGACCACGGATGCTCGATGCGCATCGGCGTCAACGCGGGCTCGCTGGAGAAGGAACTGCTGGAGCGTTTCGGCGAGCCCTGCCCCGAGGCGCTGGTCGAGTCGGCCCTCAACCATGCGCGGATCCTGGAGGACGAGGGCTTTCTGGACTTCAAGATCTCGGTGAAGGCCTCCGACGTCTTCCTGGCAGTGGCAGCCTATCAGCAGCTCGCCGAGGCGACCGACGCGCCCCTGCACATCGGCATCACCGAGGCGGGCGGCCTGCGGACCGGAACGGTCAAGTCGTCGATCGGCCTGGGCATGCTGCTGTGGTCCGGCATCGGGGACACGATCCGGGTCTCCCTCTCCGCCGATCCGGTGGAAGAGGTGAAGGTCGGCTTCGAGCTGCTGAAGTCGCTCGGCTTGCGCCATCGCGGGGTGAACATCGTCTCCTGTCCGTCCTGCGCGCGCCAGCAGTTCGACGTGATCAAGACCGTCGAGGCGCTGGAGCAGCGGCTGGCGCACATCACCACGCCGATGACGGTCTCGGTGATCGGCTGCGTGGTCAACGGCCCGGGTGAGGCGCTGATGACCGACGTGGGCCTGACGGGAGGCGGCCGCGGCACGCACCAGGTCTACATCGCCGGCGTGCCGCACCACCGGCTGCAGGACGAGAGCATCGTCGACCATCTGGTCCGGCAGGTGGAGGCCAAGGTCGCCGAGATCGAGGCGGCCGCACGCGACAAGGCGGCGGGCGCCGCCGCCTGACCCGCCTGCCCGGCGGACGAGAACAAGAGAACAACGGAAAAGAGGATCCCCGATCGTGTCAGCCCTGCAGCCCGTCCGCGGCACTCACGACCTGTTGCCGGACGCGATGCGGCGGCACCGCGCGGTCGTCGACCTCGCGCGGATGCTGGCGGAGCGCTACGGCTATCACGAGATGGCCACCCCGATCTTCGAGTTCACCGAGGTCTTCCAGCGCACGCTCGGCGAGACCAGCGACGTGGTGACCAAGGAGATGTACACCTTCGCGCTGCGCGAGGGGGACAGCATCACCCTGCGGCCGGAGAATACGGCGGGGGTCGCCCGGGCCCTCATCACCCACGGGCTGCAGCAGCAGCTGCCCTGCAAGTTCTTCTACGCCGGGCCGATGTTCCGCCACGAGCGGCCGCAGAAGGGGCGGCAGCGGCAGTTCCACCAGATCGGGATCGAGCTTCTGGGCGTAGCCGAGCCGCTCGGCGACGTCGAGATCATCGCCCTGGGCCGCCACATCCTGGAAGCGCTGGGTGTGGCCGATGACACCACCCTGGAGCTCAACACCCTTGGCGACCTGGACAGCCGTGTCGCCTACCGCGCTGCGCTCGTGGAGTACTTCCGCGACCGCGCGGACGCATTGAGCGAGGACAGCCGCGACCGGCTGCAGCGCAATCCGCTGCGCATTCTCGATTCGAAGGACCCCGGCGACCGACGCGTCATCGCCGAGGCGCCGCGCTTCGACGACCATCTCAACGCCCTCAGCCAGGACTTCTTCGGCCGGGTGTGCGCCGGCCTCGAGCGGCTGGGCATTCCCTTCGAGCGCAACCCGCGGCTGGTTCGCGGCCTCGACTACTACAGCCATACCGCTTTCGAGTTCACCACCACCCGGCTGGGCGCCCAGGGGACCGTCCTGGGCGGCGGCCGCTACGACGGCCTCGTCGAGACCATGGGCGGCCCCAGTGTTCCCGGCGTCGGCTGGGCCGCCGGGATCGAGCGGCTGGCCCTGCTGCTGCAGGAGCCGCCTGCTCCGCCGCGGCCGATCGCGCTGGTGCCGCTGGGCGAGGCGGCGGAGGGCGAGGCGCTGCAGATCGCCGACCGCCTGCGCCGGGCGGGCCAGGTCGTGGAGCTGACCTACGGCGGCAACCTGAAGAAGCGCCTCAAGCGGGCCAACACGGTGCAGGCGCGGGCGGCGGTGCTGTTGGGCGAGGAGGAACTGGCGCGCGGCGAGGCGACCGTGCGCGACCTGGACAGCGGGCAGCAGGAGAGCGTGCCGCTGGACGCACTGCTCGCGCGCCTGGCGGCCCGGTGAGGGGCGGGGCCGTACGACGGTGAACCTCGACGAGAAGCTGGAGATGGTGGTCGCCCGGCACGCGGAAGTCGGCGCGCTGCTGAACGCCCACGCCAACCCGGGGTCGGCCGATTTCACGCGCCTGGCCAGGGAGCTGCGCGAGCTCGACCCCGTGGTGGAGGCGATCGCGGCGCTGCGGCGGATGCGCGCCGAACTCGCCGATCTCGATCAGCTCCGGCACGATCCGCAGAGCGACGTGGAGATGCGCCGCCTGGCCGAGCAGGAGTACTACGAACTGCGCGATCGCCTGCCCGAGCAGGAGCGGGCGGTCCTGCTGCACCTCCTGCCCAAGGACGAGGCGGACGGGCGCAACGCCATCCTCGAGGTGCGCGCCGGCACCGGCGGTGAGGAGGCGGCGCTCTTCGCCGCCGAGCTGTTCCGCATGTACCAGCGCTACGCAGATCACAGAGGCTGGCGTTTCGAGGTGCTGGAGTACGAGGAGACCGACCTGGGCGGGGTGCGCGAGGCCATAGCGATGATCGCCGGCGACGACGTCTTCGCGCGGCTGAAGTTCGAGTCGGGCGTGCATCGGGTGCAGCGCGTGCCCGCCACCGAGAGCGGCGGCCGGATCCATACCTCGGCCGCGACCGTCGCGGTGCTGCCCGAGGCCGAGGATGTCGAGGTCGACATCGACGAGAACGACCTGCGCATCGACACCTACCGGGCCTCCGGCGCCGGCGGCCAGCACGTCAACCGGACCGACTCGGCCGTGCGCATCACCCACCTGCCCACCGGGCTGGTGGTGCAGTGCCAGGACGAGAAGTCCCAGCACAAGAACAAGGCGCGTGCCATGAAGATCCTGCGGGCGCGCCTCTACGACCAGCAGCGCCAGGCCCAGGCGGCGAGCGAGGCGGCGGACCGGAAGCGCCAGGTCGGCAGCGGCGACCGTTCGGAGCGGATCCGCACCTACAACTTCCCGCAGGGGCGGGTGACGGACCACCGCATCGGGCTGACGCTCTACAAGGTCGAGGCCGTCATGCAGGGCCCGGCCCTCGACGAGGTCATCGATCCTCTGCTCAACGAGGACCAGGCGGCCCGGCTCGCCCAATTGCAATGAGCGAGCCTGGTCGGCGGGAGGTCTCCGACCTCCTCCGGGATGCGGCGGCCCGGCTGCGGGCGGCGGGACTGGAGGAGCCGAGGCGGGAGGCGCGCCGGCTGCTGGAGCGGCTTCTGGGTCTGCCCGCCCTCGCGCTGTGGAGCGCCGACGGACGCAGCCTGTCGGTCGAGCAGGCGGCGGACTACGAGGCCGTGGTCGGGCGGCGTTGCCGCCAGGAGCCGCCCTCGCGGATCTTCGGGGAGCGGGAGTTCTGGTCGCTGCCGCTGGCGCTGGGGCCGCACACGCTGGATCCGCGGGCGGACAGCGAGACGCTGGTGGCGGCGGTGCTGGCGCGCCTGCCGGAACGTGGCCGGCCGTACCGGATCCTCGACCTGGGAACGGGCAGCGGCTGCCTGCTGCTCGCCCTGCTGTCGGAGCTGCGGCAGGCCTGGGGGCTCGGCGTGGACCTCGCCCCCGGCGCCCTGGCCGTCGCCGCCGCCAATGCGCGCTCGCTCGGGCTGGCGGAGCGGTGCGGCTGGGTCGCGGGCGACTGGACAGCGCCGCTCGGTGGGCGGTTCGACGTCGTCGTCGGCAATCCCCCCTACGTGACCGTCGAGGAGATGGCGCAGCTCGCGCCCGAGGTGGCGCATTTCGATCCGGTGCTGGCACTGGCCGGCGGAGCGGACGGGCTGGACGCCTACCGGGCGATCGTGCCCCGGCTCCGGTGCCTCCTGAACCCCGGCGGCATCGTCGCGCTGGAGATCGGCAGCGGCCAGTCGGAGCCGGTTTCGGCCCTGCTGCGTTCGGCCGGTTTGGCGGCGCCGGTCCTCGAACGCGATCTGGGCGGTCTTCCGCGCTGTCTGGTCGCACGAGAGGCGCCCAGAAGCTAAGAAAAGCCTTGGAAACGGTCGGTTGGCTGGTTAGTGTCGGCAACGTCGCAACCGCGGCAGATCCGATCAGCGACTGTTTTGCAGACGGAGCAGCGATGCTCCCGCTGAGTGCGCGGTTGACCTCAACTCGATTATCCACCCGTGGGAGCGACCGCGGACGGACCAGGATGCGAGGTCGCCATCAGTTGGCGGCAATCGGATCGACCCGTTCATAGCGAAACGGACCGATGAGACAAGGCAACAACAACCGTCGTGGGCGTGGCCGCCCCGGGCGCCGCCCGAATGTGCCGAACCGGGCCCAGGTCTTTGACAGCAATGGGCCCGAGGGACGTATCCGCGGCAACTCCAGCCAGGTGTACGAGAAGTATCTCGGCCTTGCGCGGGATGCCCAGGCGAGCGGTGACCGCATCCTCGCCGAGGCGTTCCTGCAGCACGCGGAGCACTACTTCCGACTGCTGAACGACAGCACCGACCCCACGCCGCTGCGCCCGCAGCGCGAATCCTTCGCCGACGACGGCATGGACGACGAGGGCGAAGACTGGGGCGGCGACCGCCGGCTCGACGATGCCCGGACCGAGGACAGCCGGTTCGAGCGGCGCAATGACGATCGCTGGAGCGATCAACGCCGCGACGACCGCCGCGGAGATGGTGGGCGAGGTGACGGCAACCGTGGAGACGGCAACCGTGGAGACGGCAACCGTGGAGACGGCGGCCGGCAGGACCAGGGGCGCGGCGAGAACGGCCGGTCCGACTACGCCCGTTCCGAGGGCGGCCGTGCCGACAACGGCCGGAACGACGAGCGGCGCTTCGACGAGCGGCGCGGCGACGATCGCCGGGAAGATCCCCGGGGCGAGGACCGCAGGGGTGAGGACCGGCGGGGTGACGAGCGCCGGGGAGACGATCGGCGCTTCGACCGCCGGGCGCCGCGCGCGGCCGAAAGCGAGCGCCGCGAGACGGTGGTGAACGAGCGCCCGCGGCCCGAGTCGGAAGAGGCGCCGGCTCCGGCCGCCGATCCGCAGAGCCAGGCGCCGGCGGGCGAGCTGCAGCAGCAGGGCGCGGCCGGGAGCGACGACGACACCGAGGCGCTGCGCAACATGCTGGCGCCGAAGCCGCGCCGCACCTCCGCCAACGGTGCCACCCGCGCCAACGGGACGCGCCGGCGGCGCACCGCAGCCGACGAGGAGTCGAGCGCGGAACTGCCGCTGGAGTCCGGCACGGAGCCTGCGGCTGCCGCCCCGGCGTCCGAAGAGCCCGCGGAGGCACCGAAGCCCCGTCGGCGGCGTCGGAAGGCCGAGGAGACGGTCGCCTCCGAAGAGGGTGACTCGAACTGACGATCGCGGTCCTCCGACTGCGAAGGAATGAGGACGGCGGCCTGCGGGCCGCCGTTTTTTTTGCCCGAAGCCGATTTCAGAAAATAGGAAATTGAGAATGATTTGCACTTGCGCACACAAGGCCAGCCGTTATGGTGCCCTCGTTGTCTGCGGCTCGCCGGCCTCGGGCTCAGCGCTTCGAACGGCGGGTGTGGGCATCGATCTCTCCTGATACCCCCCTAGACCCCTGCCTGCGGGCAGGGGTTCTTTTTTTCCGTCGTGGCAGGATGCCCGCAGCCGGGGCCGTCAGAAGTCGGGATCGTCGTAGTAGTCCGGCGGCCGCAGTCCGGGCAGGCGATCGGCCAGCACCGCCCGCATCGAGGGGCGGGACTTCATGCGGGCGTACCAGTCCCTGGCGCCGGGGTGCTCCTCCCAAGGCACAGAGCCGAGGTAGTCGACGCAGGAGAGCTGTCCGGCCGCCGCGAGGTCGGCGAGGGACAAAATGTCACCCGCCAGCCACTTCCGGTCCTCCAGCAGATAGCCGATGTAGTCGAGGTGATAGTGGATGTTGGCATTGGCGACACGGATGGTGGCCGCATCGGGAAAGCCCAGGCCCGCCAAGCGCTTGACCACCTTCTCCTCGATCTGCAGGTCGGCCACCTCGCGGGCGAACTTCTGCATGAACCAGGCGGTCAGCCGGCGAACCTCGACCCGCGAGACCGCATTGAAGCCGATGAAGCCGGGCTGCGGCCGGCGCTCGTCGAGATATTCCGCGATGATCGCCGCGCCGGGCACCACGGTGCCGTCCTCGTCGACGAGCACCGGAACTTCCGCCGCCGGGTTGAGCCGCAGGAAGGCATCGCGCCGTTTCCATGGCTCCTCGTGCTGCAGTTCGGCGGCGAGCCCCTTCTCGGCAAGGAGCAGACGGACGACCCGGGAGCCAGGGTCCAGAAGATGGTGGTAGAGAACTCGCATGGTCGGAGGATATAAGCCGGGATTCTTGGGGCTGGCCAGCGCCGCGGCGCCGGTTCCGGCAGGGGAGGGGTCCAATGCTCTTTACGGCTGTTTCGGCCGCTGCGCGTATCTCGTCTCGGGTTGTCCTCGTCGGGGCAACGGTGCTTCTCGCGTCCTGTGCGGGCTCGTCGCCCGGACCCGGACCGGCGTCGGCTCCCCAGGCCAACCCCTCTCCGGCCAGTCCCTCTCCGGCCAGCCCCCCTCCCGCGAGTTCCCCGCCCGCCGCCGCGCCGCAGCCGGCCGCACAGGCGTCGACGGCACCTGCGAGCGGCTCGACCTCGTCCGGAACCGATCAGGGGGTGCCGCTCATCCGCGGCAGCGTGGGCAAGACCTCGGCGCAGCCGCCGCTCACCTTCGATCCCGGCGAGGACGTCGCCCTGGGCGACAACGACCGGCGCCTGTCCGGCCGGCAGCTGGCCTACGCGCGCTGCCAGAGCTACGCGTCGATCGTCGCCAGCCGGGACGAACGCTATGACAGAGAGAGGGCCCAGAACGCGGTCTTCCCCTCGTCGACCGTCTTTTCGACGGGAAACAGCCTGAACGCTTCCATCGTCTATCAGGAGCAGCTGCAGCGCTGCCTCAAGGCGGCGGGCTACGGCGGCACCGGCGGCGGGCTGTTCGGCTTCTGATGCCGGCGGCCTCCTGCCGTTGCGGGCAGGGGAGGCGACCCCTATGTTCCGCCCGACGAAGGGTGGCCGAGGCCGCCGTCCCGACATGCGCAGGCCCCACCGGCCTGCCGGCCCATGAACAGCAGAATGATCACTGACCTTTCCCTCATCCGCAACTTCGCGATCATCGCCCACATCGACCACGGCAAGTCGACCCTCGCGGACCGCATGATCCAGCGGTGCGGGGCGCTGACCGACCGCGAGATGAAGGACCAGGTGCTCGACTCGATGGAGCTCGAGCGTGAGCGGGGCATCACCATCAAGGCCCAGACAGTCCGCCTGACCTACCCGGCGAAGGACGGCAACACCTACCAGCTCAACCTCATCGACACGCCCGGGCACGTCGACTTCTCCTACGAGGTCAGCCGTTCGCTGAAGGCCTGCGAGGGCTCGCTGCTGCTGGTCGACGCCAGTCAGGGCGTCGAGGCGCAGACGCTGGCCAACGTCTACATGGCGATCGACCACGACCACGAGATCGTGCCGGTGCTCAACAAGATCGATCTGCCGGCCGCCGAGCCCGAGAAGGTGAAGGAGCAGATCGAGGAGGTGATCGGGCTGGATGCTAGCGACGCCGTTCCGATCTCGGCGAAGACCGGGATGGGCGTGGACGACGTGCTGGAGGCGATCGTCAAGCGCCTGCCGCCGCCGAAGGGTGACGCCGGTGCCCCGCTCAAGGCCCTGATCGTCGATTCCTGGTACGACAGCTACCTCGGCGTCGTCGTCCTCATCCGGGTGATGGACGGCGTGGTCCGGGCCGGCATGAAGATGCGCATGCTGGGCACCCGGGCCCTGCACGACATCACCGAGGTCGGCGTCTTCACGCCGGCCCGCCGGAAGGTCGACGACCTCGGCCCGGGCGAACTGGGCTACGTGATCGCCGGCATCAAGGACATCTCGGAAGCGAAGGTCGGCGATACGGTCACCGATGAGCGGCGGCCCTGCGACAAGCCGCTGTCCGGCTTCAAGCCGTCGATTCCGGTGGTGTTCTGCGGCCTCTTCCCGAGCGACGCCGCGGAATACGAGGAGTTGCGCGACTCCCTGGGCAAGCTCGCCCTGAACGACTCCTCCTTCGTCTTCGAACCCGAGGTCTCGACCGCGCTCGGCTTCGGCTTCCGCTGCGGCTTCCTCGGGCTGCTGCACCTGGAGATCGTGCAGGAGCGGCTGGAGCGGGAGTTCAACCTCGACCTCATCACCACGGCGCCCTCGGTGGTCTACAAGATCCACCTGCGCAACGGCACGGTGATGGACCTGCACAACCCGACCGACATGCCGGACGCGACGCAGGTCGACTTCATCGAGGAGCCGTGGATCAAGGCGACGATCCTGGTGCAGGACGAGCACCTGGGATCGATCCTCAAGCTCTGCCAGGACCGCCGCGGCGAGCAGATCGAGCTGACCTACGCCGGCGCCCGCGCGATGGTCGTCTATCGCCTGCCGCTGAACGAGGTGGTCTTCGACTTCTACGACCGGCTGAAGTCGGTGAGCCGCGGCTATGCCTCCTTCGACTACCAGCTCGAGGGCTACCGCGAAGGCGATCTGGTCAAGCTGTCGATCCTGGTGAACGCCGAGCCGGTGGAGGCGCTGTCGCTCATCGTCCACCGCAGCCAGGCGGAGACCCGGGGCCGCGCGCTCTGCAACAAGCTGAAGGACCTGATTCCGCGGCAGCTCTTCAAGATCGCCATCCAGGCCGCCATCGGCGGCAAGGTGATCGCCCGCGAGACCGTCTCCGCACTGCGCAAGGACGTCACCGCCAAGTGCTACGGCGGCGACATTTCGCGCAAGAGGAAGCTGCTGGAGAAGCAGAAGGAAGGCAAGAAGCGGATGCGGCAGTTCGGCGAGGTCGAGATTCCGCAGTCCGCCTTCCTCGCCGCCCTGCGCATGGGCGAGGACTGAGGGCGGGGGCCAGGCCCGTCGGCCGCGTGTCCTGCCGCGGCCGAGCCGCTACCTTTCCAGTAGGTTAAAAGTCGTCCAGGGGACTTTCCGTTCGATTGACGCCGCCCGTGCCCCGGGCGGTTAATGATGCCGTTCGCGAGCATTCACGCTGTTTCGAGCAAGAAGCAGCGCGCCCACCACTGCGGGTCTCAATGAACGGAGCGGATCTATGCTGTCGAAGCGGTCCAGCGTGCCGGCGCTCGTCGTCGGCCTCGCTCTTCTTCTGTCGTCTGGACTGAGCCACGCTCAGTCGATGCCAGGCATGGCAGGCGGCACGACTGCCGGTGCGGAACAGCCGGTCAGAGGTCTCTGGCTCACATCGGACTTTCCCGAACTGACGGAGCGGATCGGGGACGCCTACAAGATCGACTTCAGCCTGGAGAACGCCGGCCTGGCGCCGCAGCGCGTGGAGCTGTCGGTGGACGGCCTGCCGGACGGCTGGAGCTACGAGATCCGTGGCGACAACCGCCCCGTGACCGCCGCGATGGTCGGCCGCGACGCCAACCGGCGGCTCACCCTGTCGCTGACGCCGCCGAAGGACGTGGCCGAAGGCACCTATCGCTTCACCGTGCATGGCAAGGGAGAGGGCGAGACGCTTTCGCTGCCGGTGACGCTGAAGCTGGCGGCGGCGGAGCCGGCACAGCTGACGCTCGATCCCAAACTGCCGGCGCTGCGCGGCTCCGCCCGATCCTCCTTCGACTTCAAGATCGCGCTCAAGAACAAGAGTGCCGAGGACACGCTCGTGACACTCACGGCGGCGGCGCCCGAGGGCTTCGAGACCCTCTTCAAGGAGGGCTACGGCTCGCAGGAGCTCACGAGCCTGCCCGTCAAGGCGGGGGAGTCGAAGGACATCACCATGACGGTGAAGCCGCCGCAGGACATCAAGGCCGGCCAGTACCGGGTGGTGATGCAGGCCGCCAGCGAGGGCCTGTCGGCGAGCACGCCGCTGATGCTGGACATCACCGGACAGCCCAAGCTGGCCCTCGCCGGGCCTGAAGGACGCCTGTCGGCGACCGCCACCGCCGGGGAGGAACGGGCTCTCTCCCTCACCCTGCGTAACGACGGCAGCGCGCCCGCCCGCGACATCTCCCTGTCGGCGACGGCGCCGAGCGGCTGGAAGACCGACTTCCAGCCCGCCAAGCTGGCCGGTCTCGATGCCGGGGGCACGGCCGAGGTCTCGCTGCGGCTCACGCCCTCCGACAAGGCGATCGCCGGCGACTACATGGTGACCGTCCGGGCGAGCGGGCAGGGCGCCAGCGACGACATGGACCTGCGGGTGACGGTCGAGACCTCGACCATGTGGGGCATCGCCGGCCTCGGCGTGATCGCCGCCTCGGTGGTCGTCCTCGGCGTCGCGGTCAGCCGGTTCGGCCGGCGATGAGCGAGATCGTCATCGAGGCGAAGGGCCTCACCAAGCGCTACGGCCGCGTGCGCGCGGTCGAGAGCCTGGATCTCACCGTCCGCGCGGGAGAGGTGTTCGGCCTGCTGGGACCGAACGGCGCGGGCAAGACCACCACCATCCTGATGCTGCTCGGCCTGACCGAGCCGACGGCCGGCTCGGTGACGGTGCTGGGGCACGATCCCCTGCGCGAGCCGCTGCAGGTCAAGCGGCTGGTCGGCTACCTGCCGGATGCCGTCGGTTTCTACGACCAGCTCACGGCGCGGGAGAACCTCGCCTACATGGCCCGCCTCGCCGGGATCGGGCGGAGCGAGAGAGGGGAACGGATCAACCGGGCCCTGACCTTCGTGCGGCTGGACGGCGCCGCCGACCGGGCCGTGAAGGGCTTCTCGCGCGGCATGCGCCAGCGGCTCGGCATCGCCGACCTGCTGGTGAAGAACTGCCGGATCGCCATCCTGGACGAGCCCACGTCCGGCCTCGACCCGCAGTCGACCCAGGAATTGCTGGAGATGATCGGCTCCCTGTCCCGGGAGGGCATGACCATCCTGCTGTCTTCGCACCTCCTGTCGCTGGTGCAGTCCACCTGCCATCGGGTGGCGCTGTTCAGTGCCGGCCGGGTCGGCTTGACCGGGACGGTCGCGGAGGTCGCCGCCAAGGTCCTGGGCGGCAGCTTCCGGCTGGAGGTGGAGGCCCAGGGCGTGGACCTCTCCACGATCCTGTCTGGCCTGCCGGCGCTGGTGCGGATCGAGCAGCAGCCGAACGGCACGGCGCGGGTGGATGCCACCCACGACCTGCGGGCCGAGGTCGCGCAGCGGGTCGTGGCCGGCGGCGGACGGCTGCTGCGGCTCGAGCAGGGTCGCCTCAGCCTCGACGAGGTCTATCGTCGCTATTTCGAGCAGGTGGATCATGCAAAGGCAGCGTGAGGGGTCGCCCTGGACGGGCCTGTCCGCCGTCGCCTGGAAGGAGGCGGCGGATCACATCTCGAGCGTGCGGCTGCTGATCCTGCTGGTGCTCGTGCTGCTGACGGCCTTCGGTTCGGTCTATGCCGCCATCGGCCAGATCAAGGAGACGATCGGGGAGGACCCCTTCCTCTTCCTGCGGCTGCTGACGACGGCGCGCGACCCCCTGCCGTCCTTCGTCTCCTTCCTCAGCTTCCTGCTGCCGCTGATCGGCATCGCACTCGCCTTCGACTCGATCAACGGCGAGTACAGCCGGCGGACCATGAGCCGGATCCTGTCGCAGCCGATCTACCGTGACGCCCTGCTGTTCGGGAAGTTCCTCGGCTCCATGCTGGTGCTCGCCCTGGTGCTGCTGACCCTCTGGCTGCTGACCACCGGCCTCGGCATCCTCACCCTCGGGCTGCCGCCGAGCGGGGCGGAGATCCTGCGCGGCCTGGGCTTCCTCGTGGCCTCGCTGGCCTACGGCGGCGTGTGGGTGGCGATCGCCCTGCTGTTCTCCACCCTGTTCCGGGCACCGGCCACCTCGGCGCTCGCGGCGCTCTCCCTGTGGCTGCTCTTCGCGGTGTTCTGGCCGATGGTCACGCCTTTCGTCGCGGGACTGGTCGCCCCGGTGGATCCGCTGAACCCGGTCACGTTGATCAGTCAGGTGGAGGCACAGCAGGCTCTTGCCCGGCTGTCGCCCAACACCCTCTTCGGGGAGACGGCCGCCGCCCTGCTGCACCCGCAGACGCGGTCGCTCGGGCTGGTCTTTCTCTATCAGCTTCAGGGCGCCGTGCGCGGCGCGCCGCTGCCCCTGGGGCAGAGCTTCATCCTGATCTGGCCGCAGCTTTCCGGCCTGATCGCCGCCATGGTCATCCTCTTCACCGGCTCTTACGTCTCCTTCCAACGCCAGGAGGTGCGCGCCTAGCCCGACGCAGGAACAGCTTGCGGCCCCTGCCCGTTGGCCTTCAGAGTCGGGTGCTCGTGCACGCTCGAACGAGAAGAGACGCCGGGGGTGGCCCATGCTGCAGATCGACCCGAAGCTCGTCCGCCTCGGGCTCGTGGCCGGGGACAAGGAGGAGGCGATCCGGCAGGCCGCCGGCATCCTCGCCGACGCGGGCTGCGTCGATGTCTCCTACGCAGACTCGATGCTGGCCCGCGAGCGGCAGGTGGCGACCTATCTCGGCAACGGCATCGCCATACCGCACGGCCTGCGGACCGATGCGGGCCTCATCAGGCAGACCGCCGTCTCCGTCGCCCAGTTCCCAGGCGGCGTCGACTGGAACGGCGAGACCGTCCATCTGGCGGTCGGGATCGCGGCGGCTTCCGACGAGCACATCCAGGTTCTCGCCAACCTCACGGACGTCCTGCAGGACGAGGCGGTGGCGCGCCGGCTGGCGCACACCCAGGATCCGCAGGACATCATCGCCGCCCTGACCCGCGGCCGGGAAGGCGCTGCGGCGACCTCGGCCGAGGACTTCCCGACGGCCCGGCGGGTTCGGGTGGAGGGTGCGGCGGGGCTGCACGCCCGGCCGGCGACGGAGTTCGCCTCCCTTGCCAAGGACTTCTCCGCCGAGATCCGGGTCACCCACGGCGGCAAGCAGGCCAACGGCAAGGCCATGGCCTCCCTGCTCACCCTCGGCGTGGAGACCGGTGCCGAAATTGTCGTCTCGGCGCGCGGCGACGATGCGCAGGAGGCGGTCGACGAACTGGCGGCGGCGGTCGCCGAGGGGCTGGGTGAGGAGCCGGAGGAGGAGGCGGGGCCGCAGGCGCCGAGGCTGGACTTCGAGGGTGACGTCAGAGAGGGGGTCGCCGCCTCGCCCGGCGTGGCGCTGGGCCCGGTCTTTCTGCTGCGCAGTGCCGTGGTGCACGTGAGCGACGAAGCGGGCAGCCCCGACGAGGAACAGGCGCGCCTGCAGACGGCCCTCGACCGCGCCCGTGCCCAGCTCAAGCGGCTGCATGCCAGTCTGTCGGCCCGCTCCGGCAGTCGGCGCGCGGCCATCATCCTGGCGCACCAGGAGCTGATCGACGATCCCGACCTGCAGCAGGCCGCGATTGCCCGTATCCTGCAGGGCGCCTCGGCCGCGAGGGCCTGGCAGACGGCGACCGAGGGTCGCGCGACGGAGATGCAGGGCCTCGGCAACGAGATGCTGGCCGCGCGCGCGGGCGACCTGCGTGACGTCGGCCGCCGCGTGCTGCGCATCCTCGCCGGCGACAGCGACGGGGACGAGGGGCCGGACCTGCCGGACGAGCCGGTGGTCCTGATGGCCGAGGACCTGGCACCGTCGGACACCGCAGGCCTCGATCCCGAGCGGGTGAGAGGGCTGGTCACCGCCAAGGGCGGCCCCAACTCGCACACCGCGATCCTCGCCCGGGCGCTGGCGCTGCCGGCCGTGGTCGGCCTGGGAGACGCGATCCTGCAGATCGCGCCCGGCACCACCGTTGTGGTCGACGGCGACGGCGGCCGGCTGGTGGTGGAGCCGAGCGAGACGGACCGACGGCAGGCCGAGGCGGCAGCGGCGGCGCGGGCCGAGCGGGTGGCCGCCGCGGTGAAGGATGCCTACCGCCCCGCGATCACCCGGGACGGGCGGCGGATCGAGGCGGTGGCCAACATCGGCAAGGCCGAGGAGGCGGCCGCCGCCGTGCAGGCGGGCGCCGAGGGCGTCGGCCTGCTGCGCACCGAGTTCCTGTTCCTGGAGCGGCAGTCGCCGCCCACCGAGGACGAGCAGTTCGAGGCACTGCATCGCATGACCGAGGCGCTGCGGGGCCTGCCGCTGATCGTGCGCACCCTGGACATCGGCGGCGACAAGGAGGTTCCCTACCTGCGCCTGCCGAAGGAGGACAACCCCTTCCTGGGCGTGCGCGGCATCCGGCTCTGTCTCGCCCAGCCCGAGCTGTTCCAGCCGCAGCTCCGGGCCATCGTGCGGGCCGCCAAGGCGGCGCCGCCCGGAGCGATCAAGGTCATGTTCCCGATGGTCTCCACCCTGGAGGAACTGCAGGCGGGCCGTGCCGCTCTGGAGTCGGTGCGCGCCGAGCTGGACGGCCCGGAGATGGAGGTCGGCATCATGGTCGAGGTCCCCTCGGCGGCGACCATGGCCGACCTGCTGGCCCGCGAGGCCGACTTCTTCTCCATCGGGACCAACGACCTGACCCAGTACGTGCTGGCGATGGATCGCCTGCATCCGAGCCTGACGAAGCAGGCCGACGGGCTGCATCCGGCGGTGCTGCGGATGATCGCCCAGGTGGTCGAGGCGGCCCACGCCCACGGCCGCTGGGTCGGCGTCTGCGGCAACATGGCGGCGGAAGCCGCCGCGGCGCCGATCCTGGTCGGGCTGGGCGTCGACGAGCTGTCGGTCAGCCCCCCGGCGGTGGCCGACCTGAAGGCACAGGTGCGCGGCCTGACCATGCGGCGGGCCCGGCGCCTGGCGCGCAAGGCCCTGGCCTGCGCCACGGCCGCCGAAGTGCGGGCGCTGGCCTGAGCAGCGGCTTTCGAGGAGATTCCATGCCCAGGCGCCCCCAGGTTCTGACCGTCACCCTCAACCCGGCGCTCGACCTCACCGCCGGCGTGGCCGGCTTCCGGCCCGGGGCGGTGAACCGGGTGCGCTGGGACCAGACCGACCCGGGCGGCAAGGGCATCAACGTCGCGGCCTTCCTCGCCGGCCACGGCACAGCGGTGACGGCCGCCGGGCTGCTGGGCCGGGAGAACGACCAGCCGTTCCGCACGCTGTTCGAAAGTGCGGGGATCGCGGCGGCCTTCGTCGGTGTCCCCGGGCGGAACCGGACCAACATCAAGCTCGTCGACGAGGCGGCGGGGCCGGGCGGCGTGACCGACATCAACTTCCCCGGCTTCACCGCCGACGCCGCCCTCCTGGATCGCTTCGTCGACCTGCTCGTCCAGATGGCCCCCTCCCATGCCTGGGCCGCCCTGTCGGGCAGCCTGCCCGGCGGCCTCGCCGACGACACCTATGGCCGGCTGACGGGGGTGCTCCGCGCGCACGGCTGCAGGGTGCTGCTGGATGCCTCCGGCCCTGCCTTCGCCCGCTGCATCGAGCAGGCGGCGCCGGACGCGGCCAAGCCCAACATCCACGAGCTGTCGGAACTCCTCGGCCGTCCGCTGGTGTTGGTCGAGGATGCGCTGGCGGGCGGCCGCGAGCTGCAGGGACGCGGCGTGGCGACCGTGGTGGTCTCCATGGGGGCCGAGGGCGCCGTCTTCCTGGACGGCCCGGCGGCCGTCCTTGCCCGTCCCGGGCCGGTGGAGGTGCGCTCCACGGTGGGGGCGGGCGACGCCATGGTCGCGGGCCTGCTCGCCGCGACCCTGCAGGGCCTGCCGCTCGAAGATGTCGCGCGAACCGCCACCGCCTGGTCGATGGGCGCCGTCACCACCCTCGGCCCGCGGCTGCCGGGTGCGGCTGTGCTGCAAGCCAATGCGGCGGCGGTGGTCGTCGAGCCCCTGGAACCGTGATGACTGGAAGGAACCGGCCCATGCCCAAGATCCTCGCCATCGCCGTCTGTCCGACCGGTACCGCGCACGCCGCCATGGCGGCGGCGGCGCTGAAGGAACAGGGGCGGTTGCTCGGCTGGGATGTCGACGCCGTGAGTCTGGCGGCCGGTCAGGAAGACCGGATCGACGACGAGCGCCTGGCGGCGGCGGATGCGGTGGTTCTCGCCGCCGACGCTGCCTTCGACGAGGGGCGGCTGGCCGGGAAGCCGGTGCACCTGCTGTCGACCGCGTCGGCGATCCGTGATCCAGCGGGCGCGCTCCATGCCGCCCGGGCGCTGACGGCACCTGAGACCCCCCCGAGGCCCACCTCGCCGGCGGCTGCCGCTTCGGCTCCCGCACCCGCGGCTGCGGCGGGCGGTCGCAAACGCCTCGTCGCCGTCACCGCCTGCCCCACCGGCATCGCCCACACCTTCATGGCGGCCGAGGCCCTGAAGAAGCAGGCGACGGCGCAGGGTTTCGAGATCGCGGTCGAGACGCAGGGCTCGGTGGGGGCGCAGAACAAGCTGACCGACCGGCAGATCGCCGAGGCCGACGCGGTCATCATCGCCGCCGACACGGCCGTCGACCCGAGCCGCTTCGCCGGCAAGCCGATCCACTACACGGACACCGGCTCGGCGCTGAAGCGGCCTGGCGAGGTCATCGCCGCGGCGCTGCAGGCGGCCCCGGCCGACGGCGCGCCGCCGTCGGGTGCCGCCGCGGCGGCCGGCGGTGCCGGCTACGTCGACGAGGTCCAGCGGGCCAAGGCCGAGCGCTCCGCCCAGCGCAGCGGCCCCTACAAGCACCTGCTGACCGGCGTCTCCTACATGCTGCCGATCGTGGTGGCCGGCGGCCTCGCCATCGCCCTGTCCTTCGTCTGGGGGATCGAGGCCTTCAAGCAGGAAGGCACGCTCCCCGCCGCCCTGATGGAGATCGGCGGCGGTGCGGCCTTCGCGCTCATGGTGCCGATCCTGGCGGGCTTCATCGCCTATTCGATCGCCGACCGGCCGGGCCTGGCACCGGGCCTGATTGGCGGCATGCTGGCCAGCCAGCTCGGCGCGGGCTTCCTCGGCGGCATCATCGCGGGCTTCATCGCGGGCTACACCGCCCAGTTCATCCGCGACAAGGTGAGGTTGCCGCAGAACCTGGAAGGGCTGATGCCGGTGCTGGTCATCCCCCTGCTGGCCTCGCTGGTGACCGGGCTGCTGATGATCTACGTGGTCGGCGGACCCGCGAAGTGGCTGATGGACGGGCTGACGGCCTGGCTGCAGGGGCTGTCGGGCAGCAACGCCGTGCTGCTGGGCGTGCTGCTGGGCGGCATGATGGCCTTCGACATGGGCGGGCCGGTGAACAAGGCGGCCTACACCTTCGCCGTCGGCCTGCTCGGCTCCGACACCTTCGCACCCATGGCGGCGGTGATGGCGGCCGGCATGACCCCGCCCCTCGGGCTGGCGATCGCCAGCTTCATCGCCAAGAACAAGTTCAATGCGCAGGAGCGGGAGGCAGGCAAGCCCGCCCTGGTCCTCGGCCTCTGCTTCATCACCGAGGGGGCCATACCCTTCGCGGCGAAGGACCCCCTGCGGGTCATCCCGTCGATCATGTTCGGCTCGGCGATCACGGGGGCGCTGTCGATGTACTTCGGCTGCACCCTGCGGGCGCCCCACGGCGGCGTCTTCGTGCTCGGCATCCCCAACGCGGTAGGCAACCTCGGCGGCTACGTGCTCGCCATCCTGGTCGGCACCGCGGTGACGGCCGCGACCCTGGCGGTCGTCAAGCGGCGGGCGGTGGACGAGGCGGCGCCCGCCGCTGCGTGACTCAGCTGCAGAGCGCGATGGCGCTCTGCCACACCAGGTCCATGGCCGGCAGATGATAGCCGGCGAAAGCCAGGCCGGCGACGAGGCCGCCGACGATCAGGGCCAGGCCGACCAGCAGCGTGCGCATCAGGCTGGCACCGGCCGGAGACGGGCCACTGGCAGCTCCCGGATCGGCAGGTTCAGGGCCATGGCCGCAGCGCTGAGGCCGATCGCCATCATCCAGACGACGTCGTAGGAGCCGGTGTGGTCATAGAACCAGCCGCCCAGCCAGCCCCCGAGGAAGGCGCCGAGCTGGTGGAAGAGGAAGACGATGCCGCCCAGCATCGACAGGTTCTTGACGCCGAACACCGCCGCCACCGTCCCGTTGGTGAGCGGGACCGTGCTCAGCCAGAGAAGGCCCATGGCGATGCCGAAGGCGTAGGCGCTCCAGACCGACAGCGGCAGCGCCAGGAAGACGATGATGACGATGCCCCTGAGAAAATAGATGCCGGCGAGGAGCAGCGGCTTGCGCGTCCGTCCCCCCAGCAGACCGGCGATGTAGGTCCCGACGATGTTGAACAGGCCGACCAGGGCCAGCACCGTGGTGCCGACGCCGAGCGTCAGGCCCCCGTCCACCAGGTAGGCGGGCAGGTGGATGCCGATGAAGACCACCTGGAAGCCGCAGACGAAGAAGCCGAAGGAGAGCAGCCAGAAGCCACGGTGCCGGGCGGCTTCGGCGAGGGCCGCGCGGATCGTGAGGTCCGGCTCGGCCTGGGCCGTGCTGCGGCTCCTCTCGCCCACGAAGACCACGACCAGCGGCAGCATGAGGGCGGCGACGACGCCGAGGGCCATCAGGGCATTCGACCAGCCGAGCCACTCGATCAGGCCGAGGCTGCCCGGCAGCATGGCGAACTGGCCGAAGGAGCCGACGGCGCTGGAGACGCCCATGGCCATCGACCGCCTCTCCGGCGGCACCGCCCGGCTGACCGCTCCGAAGACGACCGAGAAGGAGGTGCCGCTCAGGCCGAGGCCGATCAGCACGCCGGTGCCCAGCACCAGCCCGCCTGCGCTGTCCGCCTGGGACATCACCAGGAGGCCGAGGGCGTAGAGCAGCGTGCCGCCGAAGACGACGCGGGCGACGCCGAAACGGTCGGCCAGCATGCCCGTGACCGGCTGACTGATCCCCCAGAGCAGGTTCTGCAGGGCGATCGCGAAGGCGAAGAGCTCGCGGCCCCAGCCGTACTCCTGGCTCATCGGCTGCAGGAAGAGGCCGAAGCCGTGGCGGATCCCCAGGGACACCGCAAGGATCACTGCTCCGGCGCCGATCACCAGGGCGGGTGTACGCCACTCTCGCGTCGGCATCGGTGCTTCTCCTTCCAGGGCGTCCGTCTGCGGGGCGACCGCCATCCAGCTGTGTATCGCCGGATTTTTTCATCGGCAATCGCACAAGCCTTCCGGCCGCCGTCCGTTGAAGGAACAGGAGCGGTGAAGGCCGGGACCAGGCCCCGCCGACTTCAGGCAAGGAAGAGGATCGAACCATGCGAGCAGTCACACTCGTTCTGGCCGCGGCCCTGGTGGCCGGGACCGTCGCGCCCGCCCTGGCGGATGGCCAGCCGGCACCCGCCGCCGAGCGCCTGGAGCGCTGGCGCCAGGCGACTCCCGAGCAACGCCTCCAGCTTTGCAAGGAGGCCGTCGCCAGGCGTCAGGCGATGAGTCCGGAGGAGAAGGAGAAGCTGCGTGCCGAGCGCCACGCCAGATGGGACGCGCTGAGCCCCGACAAGCGCGAGGCGGTGAAGGAACGGATGAAGGCCCGCTGGGCCGGCCTGTCCGAGGAGGAGCGCCAGGAGATGAAGAACAATCCCGAGGCCCGCTGTGAGATCATGGCGAAGCACTGGCAGGGCGGGCGCGGCCCAGGGACGGGCAAAAGCCTGCAATAGCCGACCCGTCGGGACAGCGGGGGACGATGAGCGCCGATGACTGGAGCCTGATGGCGCGCACGGGCGAAGGCGACAGGGTCGCCTTCCGCCTGCTGCTGGAGCGCCACGGCCCGGCCAGTCTGAGGCTGGCCACGCGCTGCCTCGGCACCGCCGGGCAGGCCGAGGACATCGTCCAGGAGGCCTTCCTGCGCGTCTGGCGCGAGGCCCCGCGCTGGCGTCCCCAGGCCCGCCTGTCGACCTGGCTCTACCGCGTGGTCGTCAACCTCTGCACCGACCAGCTCCGCAAGCCGCGCAGCGAGTCGCTCGATCTGGTGCCGGAACCGCCGGACGAGCGCGAGGATGCGGAAACGGCCCTGCATGGCCGGCAGGTCGGTGCCCTGGTCGAGCGGACGCTGGCCGGCCTGCCGGAGCGGCAGCGCCAGGCGGTCGCGCTCTGCTACTACGAGGGCATGACGGCGGCCGAGGCGGCCGAAGTGCTGGATCTGAGCCCTTCGGCCGTCGAGGCCTTGCTGCATCGGGCGCGGCGGAGCCTGCGGGAGGAACTGGCGCCGCTGCTCGGGCGGCCGGGGGCCACGGGCCGAGAGGTGGTTTCTGGAGAACGGAAGGACAGGGGGCTGCGGTCATGACGGAGGAAGAGTTCGTTCGCCTGGCCGAGACCTATGGGGGCGACACGGCGCGCTGGCCCGTGGCACAGCGGGCCGCGGCGGCGGCCGCGCTGCAGGTGAAACCGGAACTGGCGGGCATTCTGGCGGAAGCGGCGGCATTGGATTGCCTGCTCGGGCAGGTGCCGGCGGCGAAGTTTACGACAGCCCAGACCGATCGCGTGGTGCGGGCCACCCGACAGGTCCGGCAGCGCCACCCGCAGAACTACCGGCGCCTTGCGCTGCAGGCGGCCGCCGTCGTCCTTTGCGCCGGGATCGGCCTGGCGGCCGGCTTCGCGCTGCCGGGCGGCCCCACGGCCGGTGACGACCTGGAGGTGACAGGCTTCCTCGTCTTCGGCCCGACCACCGCCCAGGAGGACATGCGATGACGCGCACGAGCAAGATCCTCGCCGCCTGTCTGCTCGTCTCCCTCTGCATCAATGGTGCCCTCACCGGCTTCCTGATCGCGAAAGGGGGCTTCTTCGGGCATCACCTTCCCCCCGGGGTCACCTCTCTTGGGGAGCTCTTCCGTCGGACGCCGCCCGACGTCCGTGACCGACTGAAGGCGGCCTTCCAGGAGGCGCGGCGGGAGGCGCGGGCCGATTGGCAGGCCGCCCGCTCTGCTCGCGGGCAGGTCGCGGAGATCCTGCAGCGGGAACCGCTGGACGAGGACGCACTTCGGCAGGCGCTCGCCGCCGTGCGGCAGGCGACCAGCGAAGCGCAGGATCTCTTCCAGGAGGCGTTCATCCGCACCCTGCGGGAACTGACCCCGGAGCAGCGCCGTCGTCTGGGCGAGGCCTGGGCGGCAGAGGGGCCGGGTGCGTCCACGGAGTGATTCAGCTTTTGACGTGGGGCCGCCCTAACGGACTCCCCATCTGTGGAACGAGACGGCGTGCAGACACCCTCGAGGAGAAGCGAACCATGACCAGATTGGCAGCGGCCGCGTTGGTGCTCGGCCTGCTGGCGTCCGCCGCTCCGGCGGCTGCCGGCGACTGTGACGACCACCGCAGCTGGTGGGGTGGTATCTTCGGTGACCGAGACAACGACTGCCGGCGCAACCTGACGGACCCCGGCCATGTCGACCGCGAGAACCGGCGGAACGAGAACGAGTGGATCCGCGATCATCCCGAGCGCTTCGATTCGATGAGCCCGGCGGACAAGGAGCGGATCCGCCAGGAGCGGGCGGGGGAGACGAACCAGCCGTCATCGCGCTGAGGCGTACGCGGCGAAGGATCGCCACACGGGCAGCCCCTTCGTGACATGAGTTTGCCGCAGCCGCCCCTCCTTGCCCCGGCCTCGGAAAGGGCGCTATCTCCGTGGCGTGGCAAGACGTTCGGCACAACTTCCTCTCAGTCTGCATGAACGCCGTCCGAAGCGCGGTTCGGCCCGGCCGAAGACGCGCGCGTCCGGACGCGGACAGGCATCCTCCCGCCGCTCGTGGCTCGGTCCCGGGGGCAGGGCGTGGGTCAGGCGGCTGGCCATCGCTTCCGCGATCGTCGTCATCTGGGGCGCGATCGCCGTCGGGGGGCTGGTGCTGTGGTACGCCCACGACCTGCCGAGCCTGGACGCGCTCTATCAGCAGACCCGCCAGCCGAGCATCCGCCTCGCCGATGCGGAGGATGGGCCCCTGGCCCAGTACGGCAACATCTACGGCAAGCCCGTCGAGATCGCCGATCTGCCGGCCTATGTTCCGCAGGCCTTGCTGGCGGTGGAAGACCGCCGCTTCTACGAGCATCCGGGCATCGACCCGATCGGCCTGCTGCGGGCCCTCGTCGTCAACATCGAGGCCGGCCGGGTGGTCCAGGGCGGCTCGACCATCACGCAGCAGCTGGCGAAGAACCTCTTTCTCACGCCCGATCGCACCCTGAAGCGCAAGGTCCAGGAGATGCTGATCGCCTTCTGGCTGGAGCAGCGGCTGACCAAGGACGAGATCCTCGATCTCTACTTCAACCGCGTCTACTTCGGTGCCGGAACCTATGGCCTGGACGCCGCCGCCCACCGCTACTTCGGCATTCCCGCCCGCGAGCTGTCGCTCTACGAAGCGGCGCTGATCGCCGGCCTCCTCAAGGCCCCGACCCGCTACAATCCGATCAACGACCCGGACCTTGCTCACCAGCGGGCGGTGGGAGTCCTCGACGCGATGGTCGATGCGGGCTTCATCACGGCCGATCAGGGAGCCGCGGCTGCGGCCGCGCGCAGTTCGCGCCACGGTCCCGCCTTCGAGCACGGGCGCTACTTCGCCGACTGGGTCTCCGGCCTCCTGCCCGGCCTCGTCGGTCCGGCCGGTGCGGATCTGATGGTTCACACGACACTCGACCCGCGCATCCAGTCGATCGCCGAGGAGGAGGTCGAACGGATGCTGGCGGCGGTTGGACGCCAGGAAAAGGTGGGGCAGGCCGCCGTTGTGGTCATGTCGCCCGACGGCGCCGTTCGCGCGATGGTCGGTGGCCGCTCCTACGGCGACAGCCAGTTCAACAGGGCCGTGCAGGCCCTGCGCCAGCCGGGGTCCTCGTTCAAGACCTTCGTCTATCTGGCGGCGATGGAGGCGGGGTACGTGCCCGACAGCCGGATGGTCGACGCACCGATCTCCATCAAGCTGCCGGGCGGGACCTGGAGCCCCAAGAACTACGGCAACCGCTACTACGGCGAAGTCACCCTGCGGGAAGCCTTCGCCCGATCGTTGAACTCCGTCGCCGTGCGCCTCGCCGAGCGGGTGGGACCGGAAACGGTCGCGCAGGTCGCCCGCAGGCTGGGGATCACCTCCGACCTGACCGCCACCCCGTCCATCGCTCTCGGCAGTTCCGAGGTCACCCTGCTGGAGATGACGGGCGCCTATGCCGCCTTCGCCAACGGCGGGCGCGGCGTCTGGCCCTACGGCATCTCCGAGGTGGACCGTGCCGACGGCAGCCTGATCTACCGCCGCCTCGGCGATGGACCGGGGACCGTCGTCGCGCCCGGCCCTCTGGCGGCGATGACCAACCTGTTGCAAGCGACCGTGGCCTGGGGCACCGGGCGAGCGGCCGATCCAGGCCGTCCGGCCGGAGGCAAGACGGGAACCAGCCAGGACTACCGGGACGCCTGGTTCATGGGCTTCACCGCCGACTACGTCGTCGGCGTGTGGGTCGGCAACGACGACGGCACCCCGATGTCCTCGGTGACCGGGGGCAGCCTGCCCGGGCGCCTCTGGAAGGCGATCGTCACCCGCGCCGAAAAGGGCATGCCGGCGCGCCCCCTGTACGAAGGGCCGCTGCCGTCGATCACGCCGACGGAGGACAGGTCCGCCGTCGCCGCCGCCAGCGGACGGGAGAGCGGCTCGAGTTCCGGCTTTCTCGACGGTCTGATCCGGCAGCTGACGGGCGCGCAGGCGCCGTCCGCGCCGCCCCGGTCCAGCCGGGACGAGATGCGCCGATGGGACAACATGGGCCGCTGAGGGCCGCTCGTGCCAATCGTCACGCCACCGACCCCCAACTGTAACCGAGCGGAAATGCGGCGCGCCTAGAACCGGCCGCCAGAGAGGGGTGCGCAGCCGCACCGCCTCCGTTGCCTGTCCGCAGAATGAGGATTGTCATGATGACGTTCCGCACGACGGCCGTCGCCGCTCTCGCCCTGACCCTGCTCGGCGGCGCCGCCGCTGCCGCTCCGGCCGGGAAGCTGGTGCTCTACACCTCGCAGCCGCCGGCGGATGCGCAGCAGACCGTGGACGCCTTCATGGCGAAGTACCCCGACGTGCAGGTCGAGTGGACCCGGGACGGCACCACCCGCATCATGAGCAAGCTGCAGGCCGAGTTCGCCGCCGGCGCGCCGCAGCCGGACCTGCTGCTGATCGCCGATGCGGTGACCATGGAAGGGCTCAAGGCCGACGGCCGCCTGATGGCCTACGACGACGCCCCGGTCGCCGGCTACCCCGAGAGCTACTACGACGCCGACAAGACCTACTTCGGCACCAAGCTGATCACCTCCGGCATCGCCTACAACACCAAGGCGGACAAGCCGACCTCCTGGACCGACCTGACCGAAGCGGCGGCGAAGAACCAGGTGGTCATGCCGAGCCCGCTCTACTCCGGCGCGGCCGCGATCATGATGGGCACCCTGACCGACCAGCCGTCGCTGGGCTGGGACTTCTACGAGGGGCTGGCCAAGAACGGCACCACCTCCGTGCAGGGCAACGGCGCGGTGATGAAGGCGGTGGCCGGCGGCGAGAAGCTCTATGGCGTGCTGGTCGACTTCATGGCCCTGAACGCCAAGCGCGCCGGCTCGCCGATCGACTTCGTCTTCCCCAAGGAAGGCGTGCCGGCGGTGACGGAGCCGGTGGCCATCCTCTCCACGGCCAGGAATCCCGAGGCCGCCAAGGCCTTCGTCGCCTTCCTGCTGTCGCCCGAGGGGCAGGCCTTCACCGCCAGGCAGGGCTATCTTCCGGCGCTGCCGAGCGTCGAGCCGCCGGCCGGCTTCCCGCCGGTGTCGGAGATCAAGGTGCTGGCCACCGACAACGCCAAGGTGCTGCGCAACGATCAGCCGAACAAGCAGCGCTTCGCCGACCTCTTCGGCGGCTGATAGACTGACCCGATCGTGCCGGCGGCGACCCTTCGTGCGGAAGACCGCCGCCGGCCCCTTCGAGGTGCTGCCCTGCGTTCTTCCCTTCCCGGACCTTTCCCGTTCAGGCTGACGGGCGAGCCGCTGCTGCTCGCGCTGCTCACCCTCGTCGTCTGTACGCTGGGCCTGCTGCCGGTGGCCCGGCTGCTGCAGGAGGCGGTGTGGCCGGCCGGGACCTTCGATCCGACCCTGGCGGAGAAGGTCTTCACCGCGTCCCGCACCTGGGAGGCGGCCTGGCACTCCTTCGAGAGCGGCGCGGGCGGTACCCTCCTCTCCGTCCTGATCGGCGCCGCCATGGCGCTGCTGGTCGGGCTGACCGACCTCCGCGGCAAGGCCGTCCTGGTCTTCTGCTTCATGCTGCCGCTGATGATCCCGCCGCAGATCACCGCGCTGTCCTGGATCAGCCTGACCGGCCCCTCCAGCGCCCTGCTGCAGACCCTGGGGCTGGCGCCGCCGCCGGGCACAGCCAACCCGATCTACTCCCGGGAAGGGATCATGCTGCTGCTGGGCGTGCAGCACGCGCCACTGGTCTTCCTGGCGGTGCGCGCCGCCTTGCGGAACCTGCCGCGCGAGTTGATCGAGGCCGCCCAATCGACCGGCGCCGGCCGGCTGACGGTGGCCCGCACGGTCGTCCTGCCGCTGCTGGCGCCCGCGCTCGCGGTCGGCGGGTCGCTCGCCTTCGTCTCCGCGATCGGCAACTTCGGGATTCCGGCCATGCTCGGCATCCCGGGGCGCTACAGCGTGCTGACCACGCTGATCTACCAGCGGCTGGCTTCCTTCGGACCGGCGATGCTGAGCGAGGTGGCCTTGCTGTCTCTGCTGATCGGCGCCATGGCCGTGCTGGGAGTTCTGCTGCAGGGGTGGATCCTGCGGCGGCGCGACTACCGGGCCTACGCCTCACCCGCGCCGGTCCTGCCCTACCGCCTAGGGGCCGCCCGCCCTCTCGTGGAGGGTTTCTGCTGGCTGATCATCGTGCTCATCCTTGTGCTGCCTCTCGCGGCGCTGGCAGCGGCCTCGCTGGTGCCGGCCTACGGCGTGCCGCTGGACTGGCAGAGCGTGACGCTGCGGCACTACCTCGCCATCTTCGATGGGCAGGACGCGGTGCGGCGTGCCTTCGCCAACTCCTTCCTGCTCGCGGAGACCGCCATGGTGCTGCTCGCGGTGCTGGCCGTGCCCCTGGCCTACGTGCTGACCTGGCACCGGCGGCGGTGGCTCGCCCTGCTCGATCTCGCCGCGGAAGTGCCTTACGCCCTGCCGGGGATCGTGCTGTCGATCGCCTGCATCCTGCTCTTCCTCAAGCCCCTCCCGCTCGTCGGCCTCAGCCTCTACGGGACGCTCGGCATCATCCTCGTCGCCTATCTGGCGCGCTTCATGGCGCTGGCACTGCGGCCGGTGGTGAGCGGCTTCGCCCAGCTCGACCCGGCCCTGGAGGAAGCGGCGCAGATGGCCGGCGCCGGCCTGTTCCGGCGGCTCTGGCAGGTGGTGGGGCCGCTCGTGGCACCCACCGCGGCGGCCGGCGCGATCCTGGTCTTCCTCACCGCCTTCAACGAACTCACCGTTTCGGCGCTGCTCTGGACGCCGGGGCACGAGACCCTCGGCGTGGTCGTCTTCTATCTCGAGGAAGGTGGCAGCAACGGGCTGGCCTCGGTCGTGGCTGTCCTCTCTGTGGCGGCCATCGTCGCCCTGATGCTCGGGGCCTCGCTGCTGGCCCGCCGTCTTCCCCGCGGCGTGCTGCCGTGGGCCGCCTGATCCGCAGTCAGTAGCCGCTGCGGCCGGGTTCCGAGCGGGTGGCGGCCGGGTCGAGGTAGGCGCCGATGTCGCCGGTCGTGCTGGGGGTGCTCTCGTTGCCCGCGGTCGGCCTGAGTTCCGAGCGGTCACGGATCTGATGGACCCCGGGAAGATCGGCCAGCAGCGCGAGGATCTGGCGCCGGATCTCCTCGCTCCCGACCGTGCCGGTCAGGAAGAGGGTCGGGCCTTCCGCCGACAGCGTTAGCCCCGAGGCGTCGACTTCCGGATGGGCGGCCAGCCGCGCCCGCGCCTCGTCGAGGGCCGAGGCCTCCGGCGGGTCCTGGTCCAGGGGAGCGTCGGCGGGCAGTGCCTGGACCCGGTTCACTTCCTGGCCGATGCCGGTCTCGGAGCGTTCCTCCCCGCCCGGGAGGCTGGGGGCGGGGGCGGGGGGATGGCCGTCGGCCCGTGGGTCCTCGTTCGCCATGGTAACTCTCCTGAGTGTTCCGGAACCTGTCGCGCAACGCGGGGCGAGGCGCGGGGTTCCGCTGGAACGGGTCCCCCGGGCGGCCGTTGTGCGACCGGTATCGACTTCTCGAGCGAGGGCGCCATGCAGGACGACGCAGAGGGACGGACGCAGGAGCGGCGCGCGGAGTGGACCTCCGACCGGCTGCGGCGCGACATCGATCGCGGAAAAGGCGGCGACAAGGTCGTCCACGACGATCTCGCCGCGGCACCGCTCGGCACCGACGACGAGGCGGCGGGCACGCCGCCGTCCGCCGCGGACGTCGCCACGGCGCATGCGCAGGAGACGAGCGGCACCACGACGGACGCCCGGCAACGGGCGCGCGACTGGAGTGCCGGACCGGTCCCGTCGGCCCGGCCGTGGGTGATCGGGGCCGGGCTGCTCGTGGTCGTGGTGCTTCTGGTCTGGTGGCTCGCCGTCTGACGAGGCGCGCCGCTAGCCGCCCGGCACCACCCAGCCGTCCCGGATGCTCAGGTGCAGGGTCTGTCCCGGCGCCGGCGCGGGGTCCGGCAGGACCAGGCGAAGGCGCAGGTCCGGGGCTGCCGCGGGCGCGGCGTCGACCTCGCAGACGGCGCCGCGGTAGCGGTTGCGGACCACCGTCGCCGGGATGCCCGACGGGTCAGGTATCAGGTCTTCGGGCCGCAGGCTGACGAGGACCTCCCCTTCCGCCGCGCGGGCGCAGCGCAGCGGCACCGTGCGGCCGAGCAGCTGCACCGGCAGCCGTCCCTGCTCGACCGGGCCAGCGGCCCTGGCGCGAAGCAGTGTGCCCTCGCCGACGAAGCCGGCCACCATCGCATTTGCCGGTTCCCGATAGAGCGTCCGGGGCGGATCGAGCTGGACGAGCTTGCCCCTGTCGAGAACCGCGATGCGTTCGGCCAGTGCCATGGCCTCGGCCTGGTCGTGGGTGACGTAGACCATGGTGGCCCCCGTTGCCTTGTGGAGCCGGGCGAACTCCTCCTGCATCGAGGCGCGCAGGTGGACGTCGAGATTGGCCAGCGGCTCGTCGAGCAGGACCAGGCTGGGGCGCATGACGAGGCAGCGCGCCAGGGCCACCCGCTGTCGCTGGCCGCCGCTCAGTTCGGCCGGCCGCCGTGCGCCGTAGCCGTCCAGTCCCACCGTCGCCAGGGCTTCCTCCACGCCCCGTCGCCGGTCCACCTCGGCCGCGCCTGCAACCCGCAGGGGATAGCCGACATTCTCCGCCACGCTCATGTGGGGCCAGAGCGCATAGGACTGGAAGACGATGCCGATCTGGCGCCGCTCCGCCGGCAGATGGAAGCCGGGGCCCGAAAAGGCGCGGTCTCCGAGGCGGATCGTGCCGGCATCGCTGCGCTCGAAGCCGGCGATGAGGCGCAGCAGCGTGGTCTTGCCGCAGCCCGACGGTCCCAGCACGGCCAGGAATTCGCCGCTCCGGACCTGCAGGTCGATTCCGTCGACGGCGGCGGTTCTCCCGTACCGCTTGGTGAGCCCGCCCACCGAGAGGCCGGCACCGGGTGCCGTCGTCCCGCCGCGCTCCTCCGTGGGGTAGTCCCCTCTGGTCTCAGCGGCCTGGAGTGACATCAGGCTCCTTCTCCTTCGCAAGGGTCGGTGCTGCCGCCGGCCCGGGCGATCCGGGTTCGGTGGGCGCCGGAGCAGCCGGCGCGTCGCAGTGCGCCGCCCAGAAGCAGCGCAGCATCCGTTCCGCCGGCTTGTTCTGGACGGTGAAGTCGAGGTCGTCGAGTCCGCCGGCTCCCGGATCGGTCAACCAGCGCCAGACGAGGACGTGGGTGATGCCTGGGCGCGCCAGCGTCTCCAGCCAGAGGCGCAGCACCCGGGCCTGGAGGGCCGGCGCGGCCGGGCCGCCGCGTTGCTCGGGACTGAGCCAGGGTTCTGCCTGAGCGCCTTCCGCGGACATCAGGCCGACCTCGGCCACCCAGACCGGCTTACCCAGGGTATCGCCGAGGGCCTCGATCTCTTCCGCGATCGGCGCCATCTCGGCCACGAGGGTCGTGGGCGAGGAGTCGGCGCCGAGCTTCGGATAGAGGCTCAGCGAAACGAAATCGAGCAGTGGCCAGTAGGGAAAGCGGCGTGCTCCCTCCAGGCCGTGGGCGACGTAGGTCAGCCGGCCGCGGAAGACAGACCGGACGGCGGCGATGATCGCCGGCCACCGGGGCGAGGCCGCGACCTGCACCAGCTCTGTTCCGATCGCCAGGGCATCCACGCCGGCCCGGTCGGCGAGGGCGGCATAGTGGACGATGGCGGCGGTGTAGCCGTCGAACCACTGGTCGAGGGCGGCTGCGTCTGCCGGTGCGATGGCGCCGGCCCAGGTTCCAGGCACCCAGACGTGCGGCTTGAGGAGAACCTCGAGACCCTGCACCTTCGCCTCCCGGATGCCGGCCAGCAACTGATCGTCCGACACGGCGCTGCCGAGCTGGATCGCTCCGGACGCGGCATCCGGTTGCCAGAGGAAGGGAATGAGCGCCACGGTGCCGGCGCCTGTCGCCGCAAGCGCCTCGAAGGAGTGCAGGGCTGCGTCCGATCCGAAGGGGGCGTTCTCGGCCTGGATCACGTTGAAGCCGCCCGTCTGGGGATGTTCGGCGGGCGGGGCGGGGCGGGCGTCCCGGGACGGGCCGGCTCCGATGGCCAGGCCAAAAAGCAATGGAAGCACCCAGCTTGGGCGCTGGCGTGGAAGGGAAAAAGGATGCATTTTAGGAAAGATGGTCCCCAGCAGTGGATGCCGCGCCGTTGATGGCTCGACGGACGTCTGTCCCGCTCCCGCCGGAAGCGGCGCGATGAGCCTTGCAAGCGCCGGCAACGCGAGGGCGCTGGCCGCCGCCCTGGCAGTCGCGGCGTCGCTGGCGACGGCCGGTCCCGCTTCTGCCGCGTGGACCAACGCGCGCGACGAGTTCTTCTCCATCAACGAACTGAAGTTCGTCCGCTCGGACGGCTACTACGACGACAGCGGCCAGAAGCGGTCCGGCGATCGGGTCGACAGCCTGGAGCTGGCGACCTGGATGACCTACGGGCTGACCGATTCCGTCACGCTCCTGGCGACGGGCGGCTACAAGTTCCTGGAAAACCGGGACAGCGGCGGCAGCAGCCAGGGCCTGACCAAGGTCGGGGGCGGCGCGCGGATCAGGCTGTGGCAGGAGGGCGGGACGGTCTTCTCCGTTCAGGGCCTGCTGGAGCTCAACAACCCCGAGGGGCACAAGTCGACCTACCTGGGCGACGACAACTGGAGCCTCGAAACCACGGCATTGCTCGGTCACAGCTTCGAAGCCTTCGGCCTGCCTGCCTTCGTGGCCTCGGAGGTAGGCCCGAAGTTCTACTTCGGCAAGCCCGCCGACGAGTTGGTGATGCGGCTGAATGTCGGGGGGCGGCCGATGCCTGACTTCCTGACCTACCTCTCCTTCGAGAACAAATTCCCGATCTCCAACGCCCAGTCCCCCTACAAGAAGGTGCGCGAGCACAAGGCCCAGCTCACCTTCGTCAAGGACATCACCCCCTGGCTGGGCCTGTCCCTATCCGGCTACGTCACCTATGCCGGCCGCAATACGGGGCAGGATGTCGCGATCATTCCGGGCTTCTGGCTGCGGATACCGGACGCGCTCGGCAGGGGCGGGGGAGAGCCTGCGGGCGGCCTGGGGCTGCCTGCCGGGGTCGGCGGCACGCGCTGAGGCAGAGTCACGACGGACGCCGGCCCAGGTCCTCGCGCTTCGGCAGCAGGTCGATGGACTCCGACAGGGTCTTCTCCAGGGTCGAGAGCAGGGGGGCGATCCGCTGTGGAACCATGGCGCCGTCCCCGAGGACGCCATTGGCCAGTGCCTCGTCCAGGCTGCGGGTGATGGCCTGGGTGCGGGCCAGCCCGATTGATGCCGAGACATTTCCCAGATCGCGCAGTTGCGCACGCAGGGCGGCGATGTCGCCGCTCTGCTGGGCGCGCTTCGCGTCCTCCAGCCGGTCCCGGCACTCCTGGGCGATCGCCTCGATGAGCCGGAGAAGCGTATCGCGCCCCAGATCCTCGTCCAGCCGCGCAAGGGTGTCCGGCTCGACGAGTGGCCGGTCGTGCCGGAACACGATCGGGCGCCGCGTGTCGGGCGCCGGCGCCGGTTGGGCGGTGGACTGGCGGCCGGTCGGCGGCGGCGTCTGCGGCTCGGCCGGTGGCGGCTCCGCCGGGCGGCGGGCCCACTGCGCGACGGCCGCGAACAGGCGGGTCCGGTCGATCGGCTTCTCGATGTAGTCGTTCATGCCGGCGGCGAGGCAGACGTCGGCATCGCCGCTCTGCGCGTGAGCGGTCAGGGCGATGATCGGCACGTTCCCGGGCGCGGTCGGAATCGCCCGGATCTGCCGGGTTGCCTCCAGACCGTCCATGCGCGGCATGGACACGTCCATCAGGACCAGATCGACCTCCCCGCGGGAGGCTATGGTGACGGCCTCCAGGCCGTCCCGCGCCCGCACGGTGCGATAGCCCTCCCGCCCGAGGAGGCTGTCCAGCAGGAAGGCGTTGGTGTCGCTGTCCTCGGCCACCAGGATCAGCCCCTGCTGTCTGGGCGCCGGGGCGGCGGGACGCTCCGCCACCGGTGCCGTCTCTTCCTCGGGAAGCTCGGCGCCCACCACCGCCAGGGCGCCAGGCTCCGCCTTCAGGAATGCCTCGATGGCGTCGAGGGTGACCGGCTGAGGTATGATCGCCGCGCCCTCAGGCAGCCGGGGCAGCGTCCGCAGCTGCCCGTGAGTCGCCACGATCCCAAGGCGGACCGCCCGTCCGGAACAGGCGGCTTCCAGATCGGCGAGAGCGGTCTCCGTCCAGGGCGGCGCGATGATCAGCATGTCCGGCGCGGCTGCGGCCATCCGCAGCGTCGCTGCGACCTCTCCCAGATTGGCGAAGCGCTCGGTGGTGTAGCCTGCGCTGCGGCAGTAGCTGGCCACCGTGTCGGCGACGAGCGGCGAGGGAACGACGAGATGGATCCGGCCGCTGCCGTGCATGCCGTGGCGTACCGGCTGCTCTTCGATGTCCGGCAATTCGAGCAGGACCGAGAAGCGCGACCCGACACCCAGTTCGCTCTCCACCTCGATCCGGCCGCCCATGAGTTCGACGAGCATGCGGGAGATGCTCAGTCCGAGGCCGGTCCCGGGGAGGCCCGGTGCGGCGCTGGAGGCCTGCTCGTAGTCTCGGAAGAGCCGGCGGCGCTGGTCGGGGGCGATGCCCGGACCGGTGTCGATGACGTCGATGCGCAGCGGCTGCCGGATCGAGCCCTCGCGCTCCCGCGCGGCCAGGTGCACCACCACGGCGCCGCGGGCCGTGAACTTCACGGCGTTCCCGACCAGGTTCAGCAGCACCTGTCGGAGGCGCAACTCGTCGCCGACCAGCAGGGGCAGGCGAGGGCTGGGGACCTTGCAGATCAGCTCCAGCCCCTTGTTGTCGGCGATCGGCGACAGCAGCGTCGTCACGCTCTCGACCGCCCGGGCGACGTCGATCGGTGACTTCGACAGGCTCATCTTGCCGGCTTCCAGCTTCGAGAAGTCCAGGATGTTGTTGACGAGATAGAGCAGGTTGTCGCCCGACTGGCGGGCCGTCTCGAGGTACTGGTCGCGCTGGCGCCGGTTGGGCTCCTCTCGCCCCAGTTCGAGCATGCCGAGCAGGCCGTTGAGCGCGGAACGGATCTCGTGGCTCATGACCGCCAGCAGCCGGGCCCGCGAGCCGGTCGCCCGCCGCGCCTCCCCCTCGGCCTGGCGCGCCGCGCCGATCAGCTGCTGGGAGCGTTGCAGTTCGACGATCAGGACGAAGATCAGGAGGGCGCCGGCGAGCAGCATCCCGGCGAAAGCGAAGATCAGCTCGTAGCCGCGGGGAAGTGAGAACGGCAGGGCCCGTGCGAGCGGCCCTGGCCTGGACTGCCCCACATCCGGCGGCAGATAGGCGATCTGCTGCACCAGGTCGCGGGCCTCGCGCTGCAGCGTCCGCACGCCCGGTGCTTCTCCGGGGCTGTACTGCCGGAGGGTTTCCTCAGCGCGTCCCAGGAGCCAGAGGGCCCGGGTGAAGATCGTGCCCTGTTCCCTCAGTCCCTCGAGAGCCGGCTCGAGCGCGCCGAGATCCTTCTCCAGCGTCCTAGTGGCGGCAAGCTGGGCCGCCGCTTCGTCGCTGCTGCTGGACTGATAGAGGAAGCGCCACAGGACGACCGACAGGCGGCTGCCCGTCTCGGCCGGGCTCGTGGCCTCCCGTCGGGCACTGCGCTCCGCATCCTCCAGTTCGGCGTAGAGCCCTTCGAGGCCCAGCAGGACGCTCGATGCGAAGAGATAGAGCGCCGTGACGATGAAGGCGATCAGGAAGAGGCGGCGGCGGTCGGACACGCTGTGCGACCCTCCTCTCACGCTGCCGGCGAGCCGCTGGAGCGGCCGAAGGCGACGGTGACGATCCGGTTGCCGCCGGCGGCCAGCGCCTGCGAGGCGGCGCCTTCCGCTGCGGCGAGCAGCAGCGGAAGGTTGGTCGACAGGCCGAGCGGCGCCCCGGCGACGCCGATGCTCACCGTCTGCCGGCCGAAGGTCGGCGCCCGGGGATTCTCGACAGCGGCCGCACGGACCAGGCCCATCAGCCGGTTGGCGACAATGTCCGCCATCATCGGATCGGGGGCAAGCACGCGCACCGCGAAGCGGCCGACGTCGAGCGCGACCGCGAGGTCGCCGATCCGCCCCGGCGTCTGCCGCACGATCGCGGCGATCCGCCTTGCCAGCCGTCCCGCCGCCAGTTCGCCGTAGTGGCTGGCGAAGGCGTCGAAATGATCGAGGTGGACGACGACGAGGCCGAGGTGCTCCTGCTCCGCACCGATGGTGGCGAGGTCGTTCTCCAGGGAGCGCAGCAGGAAGGCCCTGTCCCACATGGCGGTCACCGGATCGTGGCGCCCCAGGACGGAAGTCTCCCGCCGCTCCTCCCGCAGCGCCGTGGTGAGCTGCTGCAGGTAGGCCTCGCGCTCCCGCCGGCGGTTCAAGTCGTCGTGCAGGCGCAGCGCCAGCCGCACGCGGGCCACCAGCTCCACCTGATCCATCGGCTTGCGCAGGAAGTCCATGACGCCTGCCGCGAAGGCGTTGCCCAGGTCCTCGGCGTTGCTCATGTCGCAGCAGAGGATGATCGGCGTGTCGAGGTGCCGGGGCGATTGCGCGATGCGCACGCAGAGCTCGATCGGATCGGCGTCCGGGGCGGCCAGATCGACGATGATTGCCGCGACGTCGACGCCGTCGGCGGCGGCCGCCTCGAGGCTGGCCAGGGCTTCGGCACCGGACCCCACCGTGCGGACGTTCTCGATGCCGCCGAGCTGCAGGTAGAGCGCCGTCTGGGTCCGCAACGCCTTCTGGTCCTGGATGACGAGCACGCTCATCGCAGGTCATCCAGGGGAAAGCGGTGGCTGCGCCGCTGGTAGACCCGCCACCTGCCCCGGTCGAAGACGAGGCGATAGCCCCGCGCACCCTCGCTGTAGAGGTTGGGGAAGGCGGCGTTGACCCGGTCGAGCGCCCCCACCTGCGTCGCCGGGTCGGGCACCACCACGTAGTGGGCGACCAGCTGGTTGGCGGTGGCCGCGACCTTGAAGAGATCCGTCTCGGTCGTCACCAGCCCCGCTGCACTCCCGCGCGCGACGATCGCGCCGCTCGCGGTGCGCTCGTCGATCATCACGTCGTCGCGCTGCGCCAGCCAGAGCCCGAGGCCGACCAGGGGGCGCATCGGCATTTCGATCGGCTGGCCGAGCACCGCCTGGCGCCAGCGGGTCAGATCCGGCGTCGGCCACCACCAGAGGCTGATCCAGGCGGCGGCTGCGCCGGCCAGCAGCAGAGCCAGCGTCGGCAGCAGCGGGCGGCGCCCGACCATCTCCCTTTCCCTGCCCACCAGGATCATCGCCAGCGGCACCGCGAGGCCGAGGAGTTCGATCGGATGCGACACGATGGACAGCAGGGTCCCTGCCGCGAGCGCCAGCGGCGGCAGGGCGGCCGCCACGATGGCGGGCGGGAAGTCCAGCGGCTGTCTGTACAGGCGCGCAAGGCCGAGGACCACGGTGGGGGCGGTCACGGCGCTGCCCGCGAGGCCGATCAGCAACGGCAGGAAGAAGCTGCCGCCGTGCAGCAGCAGCCACGGACTGTCGAGCAGAGGGGTCTCGCCGGCACGGATGGCCTGCTCGATCTCGCGCAGGAAGGCGAAGGCATCCCGCTGGAAGATCCAGTTCAGGTAGAGATAGGCTGCGGCCACGGCGATCGAGGGAAAGAGAACCACCATGTAGTAGCTGAAGACGGCCGTCCGTACGATGCGCGCCGGCGCCAGGAAGATCAGCAGAGGCAGCAGAGACAGCACGACGAGCAGGTAGTGTCTGGCGCTGATGCAGTAGACAGCGAGGATCAGGGCCAGGCTGATCTGCTTGCGGGCGCCCACCAGATCGTCACGCCCCGTGACCTCCCGCACCAGCAGCGCGAAGGCGCAGAAGCCGAAGATCTCGCCGCCGCCGTTGGTGGTGGCCCAGAGGAAATAGGGGTGAACGACGATCGCGGTGACGAGAAGGAAGGCCGCGACGGCGCTGAAGCCGGTGGCCATCAACCACCGCCCCCAGAAGGTGAGGAACAGGGCTCCGGCCACGCAGTTGCAGAGGAAGACGGCGCCCGGGCCGTCGACCAGCGGCACGAGGTGGAACGGCAGCAGCAGGTAGTAGGGAAGCTGCGGGTAGTTGAGGGCCAGGTTGACGACGGCGAAGTCGCCTTCGACCCAGGTCATCAGCACCTCGACCCAGCGGTCGAGGGCGATCGCGCTCATGTAGCCCTGCGCGAGGATGAGCAGGGTGAGGCCGCCGAGGGAAATCGCACTGAAGGCGAAGAAGGGCCCGAGGGACAGGCGGCGGTTCATGGCGCCTCCTCCCTCCTGGCCGCTTCCAGTTCCGCTCCCATCAGACGGCTCAGGCCGTGCTGCGTCTTCTCCCAGTAGAAGGGGCTGAAGACGAGCTGCCAGAGCGCCTTGTAGGCCGAGATCGACATCAGCACCCAGTAGGCGAAGGTCGTGACGGACCAGCCGGCGAGGTCGTTCCAGCCCCGCCGCAGCGGCCCGATCATGGTCAGGAAGATGAAGGCCGAGTTGCCGATCAGCAGGTTGAAGAGGCTGACGTAGAGCAGCACCGGCGGGAAGTAGAGGTCGAGCGTGCTGGTCTGGGTCACCACCCAGGCGATGTAGAGGAACCAGAAGACCGGATTGAAGAGGCCGGCGACGATCGTCCCGCCGATGAAGGCCTGGAAGCCCCAGAAGCCCTTGTGCCCCAGGGCCCTGTAGAGGACGAGCGGGTCACGCATGTGGACCAGGTAGGTCTGCATGTAGCCCTTGAACCAGCGCGACCGCTGGCGGATCCAGTTGCCGATGTGGCAGTTCGCCTCTTCGAAGGTGGTCGAGGCCACGAGACCCACATGATAGCCATGCATCGTCAGCCGCAGGCCGAGGTCGGCGTCCTCGGTGACGTTGTACGGGTCCCAGGCCCCCAGTTCGCGCAGCACGTCGGTGCGAAAGTGATTGGAGGTGCCGCCGAGCGGAATGGGGATCCCGAGCTGGAACAGCCCGGGCAGCATGAGGTCGAACCAGAGCGAATAGTCGAGTGTGAACATGCGCGTGAGCCAGTTCTCGCGCGCGTTGTAGTAGTTCAGACGGGCCTGGATCACGGCCGTCCGCGGCCCCGCCTTCCGGAAGGCGACGAGCGCCTTCTTCAACTGATCGGGCTCCGGCTTGTCCTCCGCATCGAAGATCGTGACGAACTCGCCGCGGCAGAAGTGGAGCGCGTAGTTGCACGCCTTCGGCTTGGTCTGCGGCTGGGAGGGAGGAACCCGGATGATCTCGAAGATGCTCTCCAGGCCCAGGGCCTTCGCGGCATCGATGGTGACGTGGTCCCCTTCCTCGAGGACCAGCTTGATGTCGAGCTTGGCCTTCGGGTAGTCGAGCCGCCGCAGTGCGTTCGCCAGGATGGGCAGCGTCTCCGGCTCGCGGAACATCGGCACCAGGACGCTGAAGACCGGCAGATCCTCGTCCTGCAGCGCCGCCGTCTCCGCCGGGGACACCACCCAGGGGCCGCGATCGGACCGCCCCCCGATCCAGACCAGTATCAGCTTCAGGACGAAGTTGCCGATGAAGAAGGTGCTGATCAGGATGTTGGCGGCCACCAGCGTGGTGACGGCGTCGGCAGCCAGACCGATCACGAGCATGGATGCGAGCAGGTAGACGAACAGGAGCTGGGGGACCGTGAAGACGTTCCGTGCCGAACTGGTCGGGTCGCGGTCGTGCAGATCGGAAAGGGCACGATGGGTGAAAGCCGACTCGAACTCCCGCTGCAGCGTCCAGATGACGTCGAACTTCGACGTCACGACCAGCTCGACCGACCGACCCCAGGTGCGGCGGATGTAGAGGATCGTCTCGGGCGAGGGGATCGAGGTGGCGACCACGATGCTGTCGCCGCGCCGCCGCCAGGGGATGCAGAGGTTCACCGCGTACTCCTGGACCATGGTCGGGTCCAGCAGCTCCCGGTCGGGCGGGTTGCGCATGAGGTCGACGTGGGGCAGGCCGGTGGCCGCGGCGACGGCGTCGTAGAGTTCCTGTGCCCGCACCCGCCCCTGTGCCACCAGGACGTCGCCCACCGGCATGTCCCACCGGCGTGACGCGGCCACGGCCTCCTGCACCTGCGCGAAGGTGACCTTTCCGCGCCGCAGGAGCACCGCGGTCGTGCGGTCGTCCAGGCTGCGCGTCGAGCTGAGCCGGCCCATCCGGCGGCCCATCTGCGGCAGCAGGCCCTCGTCATAGGGGTCGGGGCTGCTGGCGCGCGGCGAGAAGAGCCTGGTCACGACACCCCGCTCCCCGAGGTCAGCTTTCGCTCGAGCCGCGGCCGTATATCCGGCGCAGCAGGAGCACGAAGCCGAAGGTCAGCAGGATCCAGCCCAGGCCGAAGATCCAGTAGCGGTAGCGGGAGAAGAGGTCGAACCAGGTCTGGGTGTCCGGGTAGACGACGTTCACCACCGTGTCGCGCCGCGAGTTGAAGGTGAGGAACGCGCCCTTGTCGTCCACCGCCGCCACATCGCCGCGCCCGAGCACCAGCGGCTTCTCCGGCTGCGGAAAGATGCCGTCGGGACCGACCTCGATCCACACGCCGGTGTGCCCGTTCATCTGGGCGATCTGCAGCAGAGCAGTCCGGGCGAGGGTGGAGAAGTCGAAGATAACGTCGCCCTTGGTGTTGCTGAGCACCACGTGGCCCTGGTCGAGGGAGACGGGGGCCTGCGGCCGTGTGGCGCCGCCGCTTCCGACGAGGACGAACTCCCCGTTGGGGCTCACGCTGTCGTTCGGACCGTAGAATTCCACGCGCAGGGGGTCGTCGGTGTTGGTGACCGCCTGAAGCACGCGGGAGAGCAGCGGCAGCGCTTCGAGCGGCTGCTGCGTGATCGTGTCGGGCAGGTAGAGCGTCGCCTGCCGGCGCATCCACGGCGGCAGGTCGGAAAAGCCGATCGGGGTCTCGTCGAACGACTCCAGCATGACGCGGCTGGTGTCGAGGATCTGCGCCGGATAGACGGGCGGCTGACGCTTGCAGTCGCCCCCCGTGCTCTGCCGGTAGATGACGAAGCGGAAGCCGTTCTCGAGGTTGATCAGATGGGGCGGCAGGTCGATCGGCACCCGCTGGACGCGTCCGTCGTCGTTCAGCCGGAAGCTGCGCAGCAGCACGCCGTTCAGGTAGACCATGAGCATGGTCACGCCCTTGGCGTCCCCGGACGGTGCGGCGCTGACGTAGAGGTCGAGGCTCCGCGGCCGCGTGTAGGCCGGCATGTCGGTCATGCGCAGCGCCAGGAACCAGCGCCCCTCGATGGCGAAGTTCCGCTCGGTGCCGTCGAAGGACAGGTCGGAGAACAGCAGGCTGCCGGCACCCTCGCTCTTGAGCCCGCCGGCTTCCGCCACCCTGGCCGCCGCCGTCGGGCCGGTCGCGAACTGCACCCAGAGCGAGGTGAGGAGGCTGGCGGCGGACACCACGTTCGGCTGATCCACCAGAATGACCGGATAGTCGAGGAAGCGGACGAGCCGGAGATTCGGGTCGCTCTGGGCGAGCGGCGTCTCCGAGAAGCTCCGCACCGGCGGCAGGATGGCCCCGTCGCCGGCGGGGGGCGGGGCGCTTGCGGCCACGCGATCGACGGCCGCCCCCAGGGCCCGAAGCTCCTGACTGTCCGCGAAGACGATCTGCCCGACGGCGCCGGCTGGCAGGCCCTGATCGCCGGGATCGAAGACCTTCGCTTCGTTGGCCAGAAGCCAGGCGCCCACCTCGGTCTCCGTGGTCAGCCTGAAGGCGGGTTGCCTGAAGTCCCGGCCCAGCAGGCGGGCGGCCGCCGCGGCCGCCTCCAACTGGTCGCGGTCCGCGAGAGCGATCACGTCGCCCGCCTTCGGCAGCCTGCGCACTTCCACCTGGCGGCCGCTGACCTGCAGCCGGGTCACGAGCGCGAGCAGGGCGGCATACTGCGAGGGCTCCATGGCCCCGTTGCCGACGGAGATCGTCACGATCGGGGGCAGCAGCTCCCAGGCGGCCCGGAGGCTGTCGACACTGAAGGGATCCACCCGATATCGCACACGGGTCTGCGGGGTCAGTGTGAGGAAGTCGGTGACCAGACGCTCGTCGAAGCAGCGGTCGTCCGACAGGGCGCCCCTGTAATAGAACGTCAGAGGCAGGACGTCGCGCTTCAGATCCTGTTGCGTCAGCGGGACGTGCAGAGTCATCTGCGTCCCGTCGGGCGGCAGGGATCGGGCCACCCGCGGGCTGTCGGCCACCTCCACCCGTACCGCGCTGCGGTCCAGCACGGCGGCGTCGTAGGCGAGATCGATGTCGACGGCGCCCGACTCCTTCGCGACGTTTCTCAGGACCGGAAGGAAGACGGTGTCGTTCCCATCGCCGCGGTAGAGGCTCACGCCCTCGCGATAGCCGAGGTCGAAGAGGCTGTAGGTACGGGTGATCAGGGGGCGTCGAGGGTCGAGTGGTCCGCTCGCCGCCGACGTCTGGGCGGCCGGTGTGCTCTGGTTGCCGACCTGTGCCTCGGCTCGTACGGCGAAGGCGAGCAGGGCGAGGCACAGCAGCCCCACGAGCCCTCGTGCGCAGCCGCCCCGGACGGCTCCGCCGAACAAAGCCTGCGTTGCGGACACCTACCCTCCGTCCTTTGCCGATTTTTCGGTTGGTGCGGATCGCTCCGCGTCGCCGAGGCTATCAGGTCGCCTGCCGACGAGAAATATAAGATTTTATCCGCTTTCGTTCTATTTCGCGGAGACCGCCTTGTCGTTTCCCAGACGCTCGGCGGCGATCGTCTCGATCGCCTGCCGCAGTGCAGGGTCACGCTTCAGCAGCCGGCGGAAGTCGCCAGCATCGAGTTCGAGCAGATGACAGTAACCCATGGCGTTCACGTCCGCCGAGCGGGGTTGGCGGGTCAGCAGCGCGAGCTCGCCGATGAAATGACCGGCCGAGAGGCGCAGCGTGGTGTAGGGCAGCACGACCTCGACGACACCGGAGGCAATGAAGAACATGGAGTCGCCCCGCTCACCCTTGCGGATGATCCTGTCGCCGGGAAAGACCAGCCGGATGCGGAGCAGGCGCGCCAGTTCCAGCCGGCGCGCGGCCGGCAGGTCCGCGAAGAGCGGGACCCGGCCGATCATCTCCGCCAGACGCAGCCCCAGGTCGAGTGCCGGCCGGCGCTCGGCGGCGTGACGCCGCGCCGTCAGGTCCTGCAGCAGGGCAGCGAAGACCTCGCGGCTGATGAGGGACTCCTCGAGTTGCCGCCGATAGGCGGCCTCCTCCAGCCGAAGAGCCGCACGCATGAGATACTGGCGGCGCAGGTCCGCGGCGAACCGGGGGAACTGCAGGTCGACCGCGGCGAGGGCATCCTCGGTCACGCTGAGCCGACGCAGAAGCAACTCGCCGATCTCGACCCCGGCGTCGGTGCCGATCACCGGCACGAGAGCCCGGTTGGCGAACTGCAGCAGCTCGCGCACCACCATCTGCCGGATCAGCAGGAGCTCGAACCGGTCGGCCAGGGCCGAGGCCAACGGCCGGGTCCAGGCGAAGCGGTGGTTGATCCAGGTGGCGGTCCGCAGGGCCAGGGGAAGCCGGGCCTGGTCGTCCACCGCCTGCTGGTAGCCCTGGGCCCCGCGCAGCTTCACCGCGTCGATGGTGCGGTCGGCGCTGGCGAGGAGGGCTCCCACGAGGCGGCCGGAGATGCCCCTGGCCTCGAAGTGGGCGAGGTAGAGCTCGCGCTCGCGGTTCGCCACGGTCAGGAACCCGACCCTCAAGCGGGTCTCGAGGTCGAGAAACTCGCCGGCGTCTTTCGGCGGGGCGGCCGTGAGGCCCTCGGCGAGCGCCGGGTCGATGCCGTAACGGTCGGCCAGCGCCGCGAGCTGGTCGCTGATCTCCTGTCGGGAAAGAGCGGTCGCCCGGCTGCGCAGGGCCTCGTCGGTCGGGGTCAGCCGGTCGAGGCCGAGCAGACGGAGCAACGGGCGCAGCGTCGCCCCGCAGGCGAAGAGCGTGAACAGGACGAAACCGGTGGCCAGCAGGCCGATGAAGTCCTTGATCTCGGGCGCGATGACCTGGCTCTGGCTGACCGACAGCGCCAGCACGAGCGTCACCGCGCCGCGTAGGCCGCCCCAGAGAATCACCAGCTTGAAGCGCTGGTCGACCGGCTGGACCAGCTGCAGCCAGGACAGGCCCGGCAACAGCAGGTAGAGGACCAGCGCCCGCGCCGCGAGAGCGCTGACGATCAGCGCCCCGAGCAGCCCGATGTCGGGCCAGCTGATCTGAGGCACGACCCGCACCGCCAGCATCGAGGCCAGCACGAAGATCATCGAGTTCGCCCAGAAATCCAGCTGCTCCCAGGTGTTCCGCAGCGCCTCCCAGCTTCCCGGCGGCAGCCGCATCGGCCCGTAGACGGTGAAGACGAGACCGGCGGTGACCACCGCCACGACGCCCGAGACGTCGAGGTAGGCGTCGGCGATGGCGAAGGCGAGGTAGGCCAGGACCAGAGACAGGGTGACGGCCGCGGCGGGAATGTCGCGCACGAAGGGCAGCAGCATGATCATCAGCCGGGCCATCGCCAGTCCGATCACCATGCCCCCCAGGAAGGACTGCAGGAACGACAGGGCGCCCGCCCCGACGTCCGCCGTCACCTCGCCGCTGAGCATGCCCAGGAGGATGGCGAAGATCGCGATGGCCGCGGCGTCGTTGAAGAGCGACTCGCCCGCCACCAGCGTCTGCAGCCGGCGCGGTGCGCCGAGATCGCGGAAGATGGCGACCACGGCCGCCGGGTCGGTCGTGGCGATGACCGCGCCAAGGATCAGGCAGGCCACCAGGCCGAGGGGGCTGAGGCCCCAGAGGGCGACGCCGACGACGCCGACGCAGACGACGACCGCCACCACGGCGAGCAGCAGCACCGCGGCGATCTCGTCGAGCAGCAGCCGCACGTCGACCGAAAGGGCGGCCGTGAAGAGCAGCGTCGGGAGAAACAGGAAGAGGAACGAGTCCGCATTCAGATTGAGCGTGCCCAAGGCCAGGAGCGCGTCGTGCAATGGCGCGAGCGGGCCCGCGAAGTAGCCGATCAGCAGGCCGTTCAGGCTCGTCAGGCCGATCCCCAGCAGGATGCCGAACCCGGCCAGCAGGATCGCCAGCGGCAGGGCGACCTTTTCGGCGAGCCGGGTGAGCAGGCTGACGCATCCGAGCAGCAGCAGCAACGCGAGGATGGTGGGGACGATGTCGGTCATGGCCGCACACAATGCCGCAGCGCGACAGCGGCTGCCAGCGGTACGCGAGTGCGGGCGGTGGGCGGGTTGAGGTCGCACCGGCCCGTGCTAGAACCGGGCCAGCAGCGACCCGTCACGGAGCAGAACCATGACCGAAGAGACGCGCATCGAGAGCGATTCCATGGGCGAGATCGCCGTCCCGGCCGACCGCTACTGGGGCGCTCAGACCCAGCGCTCGCTGCACAACTTCCGGATCGGCGGTGAGCGGATGCCGCCGGGGCTGGTGCGGGCCTTCGGGATGCAGAAGCTGGCCGCGGCCCGGACCAACCTGAGCCTGGGGGTGCTGGACAGCGAGCGGGGGCAGGCCATCTGCACCGCGGCCCAGGAGGTCGCCGACGGAAAGCTGGGCGACCACTTCCCCCTGGTCGTCTGGCAGACCGGCTCGGGCACGCAGACGAACATGAACGCGAACGAGGTGATCGCCGGGCGGGCGAACGAGATCCTGACCGGCAGGCGGGGTGGCAAGACGCCGGTGCATCCGAACGATCACGTCAACATGGGCCAGTCGTCCAACGATTCCTTTCCGACGGTGATGCACATCGCCGCCGTCATCGCTCTCACGACCGTCACCCTGCCGAAGCTGGACCGGCTGCGGAAGGGCCTGGCGGCCAAGGCCGAGGCCTTCGCGGAGATCGTCAAGATCGGCCGGACGCACCTGATGGACGCGACACCGTTGACGCTTGGCCAGGAATTCTCGGGCTATGCCCGGCAGGTCGAGTTCGGCCACGCGCGGATCGCCGAGAGCCTGCCTCGGCTGCTGCGGCTGGCGCAGGGCGGCACCGCGGTCGGCACCGGGCTGAACGCCATAGAGGGCTTCGCCGAGGCCTTCGCGGCCGAGGTATCGCGGCTCACCGGGCAGCCCTTCGTCAGCGCCGACAACAAGTTCGAGGCCCTGGCGGCGCACGACGCCGTCGTGGAGGCCTCGGGTGCGCTCAACACCGTCGCGGTCTCTCTGATGAAGATCGGCAACGACATCCGCCTGCTCGGTTCCGGACCGCGCTGCGGCTTCGGGGAGTTGCTGCTGCCGGCCAACGAGCCGGGATCGTCGATCATGCCCGGCAAGGTCAATCCGACCCAGGCGGAGGCTCTCACGATGGTCTGCGCCCAGGTGATGGGGAACCATACCACCATCACGGTGGCCGGCTCGAACGGCCACTTCGAGCTCAATGTCTTCAAACCCGTGCTGATCTACAACCTGCTGCAGTCCGCCCAGCTCATCGGCGACGCGGCCGAGTCCTTCCTCGACCACTGCGTCGCCGGGATAGAGCCGAACGAGAGCCGCATCGCCGAGCTGCTGCATCGCTCGCTGATGCTGGTCACGGCGCTCAACCCTTCCATCGGCTACGACAACGCGGCCAAGGTGGCGAAGAAGGCCTACGCCGAGCAGACCACCCTGAAGGATGCCGCGGTGGCGCTCGGCTTCATGACCGCCGAGGAGTTCGACGAGCGGGTCCGCCCGGAGAGCATGCTGGGGCCGCGCAGGGCCTCGTGACGTGGATCTCCTCCGGGTTCCTCTCGAACGGCCGGAGAAGCGCTCGCTGTCGATAGCCGGGCACCGGACCAGCATTGCTCTGGAGCCGTCCTTCTGGACGGCCCTGGAGAGGATTGCCGAGCGCTGCGGGATCTCCCTCGTCCGGCTGATCGAGGCGGTGGATCAGACGCGGGCGCAGCGGCCCGACGTGTCGCTCGCCGCCGCCCTGCGGCTGGTTGCGCTGGCGCGCGACGGTGGTCAGGGAGAGGCGGGCACGGCGACAGCGGACGCGCCGCCCACGACGGTGGCCGGGGGCGGGGCCGCGGCCGGGGCGCTCAGGTCCTGATGCAGCGTCGAGAGGTCGAGCAGGAGGCCGGAGAGACGCCCCTCCGCCGTCTCCGTCCGGTAGGCGAGAGCCGGACTGCTGATCCGGCCGGCCTCCACCGTGGCCGAGCCGTCCAATGCGCCGGAGAAGGAGATGCGGCCCTGCGTGCGCGTGATCAGATCGGCGAGACTGCGCCCGCGTGCTTCCAGCGCCAGGTCCGCTACGATCGGCCCGGCGAGCCCCGCCGGCACCAGGGGCGCGAGCGCGTCCGGCGGAAGGCGTAGCTCCAGCCTCTCGTCCGTTCGAAGCGCCAGACCGCCGCCGAAGAGCGCCTCGCCCGCGACGCCTCCGGCCAGTCCGTCGACCTCGTCGCCGGCCTCGAGCCGGGTCAGGCGGAACTGACCGCCGTCGACCGCAAGGCCGGCTCGGGCGCCGCCCAGCATCCAGCCGCCCAGGTCCAGGCGATCGGCGCTCAGGTCGAGGTCGAGGGAGACCGCCCTGAGGCCGTCACTGTCCAGGGTCTCGTCGTTCCACGGCGGGCCGATGTGCCCTGCGGGAAGCCGCAGGTCGGCGAAGTGCAGGCGGCCGGTCAGCCGATGGGGGGCGGTCGCGAAGGAGAGACGAAGCTCTCCGTCGGCCTGGCTTTGCCCGACGCGCAGATCCAGATCGCTCAGCTCCAGGGCGTCGGCGTCGAGGGCGGCGGTGGACGACAGCCGCAGTTCCCCCGGCGCGACGCCGGCGAGCGCAGGATCCAGCCTCTCCAGCCAGGCCGCCGGTGCGGCCTGCGTCGCCTCGATCGACCCGCGCCACCGCGGGCTCCCGGCATCGAGGGTGCCATCGAAAGCGAGGGTGCCGCCGGCCGCCGTGATTTCGCCCCGTAGATCTGGGGTGACGCCGGGCCCGTTCGCCATCACCGTCGCCTCAACGCTCCCCGTGCGCTCCAGCATCGGTCGGACCGTCTGCGCAAACAGTGGCGCAAGCCGTTCGGCGGGGAGGGCGGTGGCCTCCAGCTGCAGCCTGTCGAAGCCCCAATCGGATTGGAGTGGCCGTTCGAAGCCGCCGGCGACCCTTAGGCGGGCATTGCCGCTGGCGATCTGCCCGGCGAGCCGAATCCGCCGGTGGTCACCCTCCAGGCTCATCTCGGCGTCGAAGGCATCGAGGCCGGCCACCAGTTCGCCGACCGTCACACCCAGCGACCGCGGTGCCGCGTAGCGTCCGCTGCTGCGGAGAGAGACCTCCGCGCCGCCGATGCGCGGCGCCTCGCCCAGGCCGTCGATGGTGCCCTTGGCGGACACCGCCAGCGCCCCCGACCGGGCCGAAAGGGCCTCCACTTGCAGGCCCCCTGCCTCCAGGCGGCCGCGGAAGGCGACGTCGGAGAGCGGCTCCCCGGCGAGGACGGCATTGCCGACCTTGATGTCGAAGTTGGCGTCCATCCCGGCCGATGCGGCGCGGGCTGCTTTCGTGGCGCCGGCCCCCCAATAGGCGTCGAAATTGACGGTGTCCGCCGTCAACCCGATACCCAGGGCCGGCCGTTCACGGAGCAGCAGCGTCAGGCCTCCGGTCAGGTGCGTCGAATCGATTGTGGCGTCCAGGCCTTCGATCGTCAGCCGGCTTCCCGACCATTGCAGCCGGCAGCCGCCGGAGAAGAGCCGAAGGCGGTCCAGTGGGACCGTGTCACCGGGATCGAGCCCCAGCGACAGGAGCGTGCTGCGCAGATCCGCAGCGGCCAGCCTGGCCTCGCCCGACAGGCTCGGCCCGGCCGCCGTCGCCACCGCCTGGCCGGCGAACTGGAAGTTCGCGCCGCCTGCGGCCGCCAAGCTGAAGTCTTCGACCAGCCAGGCCCCCTGTGCCGGAAGCAGGGAGAGGTTGACCTCCCGCACCGTCCGCTCGCCGATGCGCAGGCTGCCGATCCGCAGGGCAATCTGCCCGACCAGATCGGCGCCGAGTATGGGAGCCACGGCGGGCCAGATGGCGCTGCCGCCCGACAGGGCGAGGGACGGCATGCGCAGGTCGGCCTGGATCGACAAGGGGGTTGCCAGGGTTCCCGTGATCTCTCCTTCGGCGAGCGCCTGGGGGAGGCGGACGGCGAGCTGCTTCACGGTGAAGTCCCGGCCGGTCACGGCGAGGCTGGCGGTGGCGACGACCGGTCCGTCCGCGGCGGGAAGCAGGTGCCCGACGGCCGGCAGGGCGGCGAGGAGGCCGACAGCGCTGTCGGCCCGAAGGTCGAGGCGGCCGGAGGCGTCCCCGTTCGCCCCGATCGTCAGGTCGGTGCGCAGGCGGGCGGCACCGAGATCGGCCGACCGGATCTCCAGCCCGAAGGACCGCCGTCCATCCGGGCGCTGCGGCGACAGCCGGGCATCCAGCACGAGTTTTCGTCCGCCGGCGTCGACGGTGCCGGACAGGAGAGCCGGCGCCTGCCGATCGGCCATGCCGAGCTGTGCCTCCGGCACGTGCAGCAGCGCTTGGCCGCCGGTCTCGGGATCTTCGATCGACAAGGCGCCGTCGATGATGTCGACCTGCCGGACGCTGACGCCGCTGCCGGAGAAGGGCTGCGAGGTGGCAAGGAACGGCAGGATCTCGGCGGCCAGAACCTTGGCCTGCGGGTTGACCAGCGTCAGGTTGCCGAGTTCGATCCTGCCCTGGAAGAGCGGCGCCAGGGACAGCGATGCGGAGACCTCGTCCACGACCAGTGCACCCGGCGAGAGCGATCCCCGTTCATCGGAGATGCGTACGCCGGTCAAGACCAGGTGAGGGTGGGGCAGGATGGCGAAGCGGGTCTCGCCCTCGATCAGGACGGTGCGGCCGGTCAGCCGCTCCAGGGTGAGCGTGGCCTGCCGTCGTGCCTCCGGCTCGGAGACGAGTCTGGGGAGGTAGAAGGCGAGCCCCGCGGCCGTTGCCAGCACGATGACCAGAATGATCAGTAGCGACCGCACCGGCGGCTCTCTCCCCTCCACGACGGTCGCCCGATGTCAGGCCGTACGCCCGGCAAGGTAGGTCGGTAGCGGCTCGACTTGCAATTCCCGTGCTGCGGTGCAGCGACGAAAGCCGCGGATGGTTCGTCGTCTGCCGGCTCGATCTCACATGTTCGGATAGTTCGGCCCGCCGCCGCCCTCGGGGACGGTCCAGTTGATGTTCTGCTTCGGGTCCTTGATGTCGCACGTCTTGCAGTGGATGCAGTTCTGCGCGTTGATCTGGAAGCGCGGATTGCTGCCGTCGTCGTCGCGCAACACCTCGTACACCCCGGCAGGACAGTAGCGCTGCGCCGGCTCGTCGAAGCGCGGCAGGTTGTAGTCGATCGGCAGGGACGGGTCGGCCAGCCGCAGATGCACCGGCTGGTCTTCCTCGTGGTTGGTGCCCGTCAGGAAGACGCTGGACAGGCGGTCGAAGGTGATCACGCCGTCGGGCTTCGGATAGTTGATCTTCGGCATCTCGGCGGCCGGCTTCAGGGTCTCGTGATCGGCGTGCCGGTGATGCAGCGTCCACGGGGCCTTCCCGCCGAGCAGCTTGAGGTCGAGACCGCCGTAGAGGAAGCCGAGGCGGTTGCCCCAGCGGGCGGCGGCCGGCCTGAAGTTGCGGGCCTGGTAGAGCTCCTCGTAGACCCACGATGCGCGGTAGGCGGCCGGATAGCGCTCCAGCAGGGGAGCCGCGCCACCGTCGGCGACAACGGCATCGAACGCCGCCTCGGCTGCCAGCATGCCCGTCTTCATCGCCGTGTGGCTGCCCTTGATCTTCGGCACGTTGAGGAAGCCGGCCGCACAGCCGATCAGCGCGCCGCCGGGAAAGACGAGTTGCGGCACCGACTGCAGGCCGCCCTCGTTCAGGGCGCGTGCGCCGTAGGCGATCCGCCGTCCGCCCTCCAGCATCGGACGGATGGCGGGGTGGGTCTTGAAGCGCTGCAGTTCCTCGAAGGTCGAGAGGTGAGGATTGCGGTAGTCGAGGCCGATCACGTAGCCGACGTAGGCCTGGTTGTTCTCCAGATGATAGATGAACGAGCCGCCCCAGGTCGCGTTGTCCATCGGCCAGCCCGCCGTATGCATGACCAGCCCCTGCTGGTGCTTGGCGGGATCCAGCTCCCAGAGCTCCTTCAGGCCGATCCCGTAGGTCTGCGGGTCCGCTCCCTGACGCAGGCCGAACTTCTGCTCCAGGCCCTTGGTCAGCGAACCCCGGCACCCCTCCGCGAAGAGGGTGTACTTGGCTCTCAGTTCCATGCCGGGCTGGAAGGTGTCCTTCTGCTCGCCGGTGCGCGAGATGCCCATGTCGCCGGTCGCAACGCCGAGCACCCGCCCGTCGTCGGCGTAGAGGATCTCCGCAGCCGCGAAGCCGGGGTAGATTTCCGCCCCCAGCGCTTCCGCCTGCTCCGCCAGCCAACGGCAGACATTACCGAGGGAGACGATGTAGTTGCCGTGGTTGTGAGTCTGCGCCGGCAGCATCCAGAGAGGGATCGAGGTGCTGCCCGTCTCGCTCAGCAGCAGGAACTTCTCGGTACCGACGGGGGTGTTCAGCGGCGCACCCCGCTCCTTCCAGTCGGGCAGCAACTCGTCCAGTGCCCGGGGTTCCAGAACCGCGCCCGACAGGATGTGTGCGCCGACCTCCGAGCCCTTCTCCAGGACGCAGACGCTGACCTCCTCGCCGCGCTCCGCCGCGAGTTGACGGATACGAATGGCCGCCGCCAGTCCGGATGGTCCGGCGCCGACGATCACCACGTCGTACTCCATCGCTTCGCGTTCCATGGACTTCTCCTGCTGACCGACTGGTTGTCCCGGCGCCGTCGCGCCCGCTCTGGCCTTAACCTCCGCTATAAAGGACCCGCCGGCCGGTAGCAAAGCCTGCGCGCGCCGGGAGGCTGCCGGGAGCCGACGGCGGTGCTAAAAGAGGGCATGACGACCACGGATCCCTCCGACCCGCGTACGGCGTTGCTCCATGCCCTGTCATGGCTGACCGGGGCCGGTGCGGACGCCGCGGTTCTGGAGCAGCCTCAGGCGCTGTTCGATGCCGCCGGCCGGGTCAGTGCTCCGGCGGCACCGGCGGAAGGGGCGGCGAGGCGGCCGCAGCCCTTCGCCGATGCTCCGGTACGGCGCGACCCCGTCACCGCCGAGCCGGCCCCCGCCCTCTGGCGGCCCGAGGCCGAAGGGCCGCCGCTGTCGTCCGATGCGGCTGCGCGCGATGCCCGCCGTCTGGCCGAGGCGGCCGGCGACCTCGCCGCCCTGCACGAGGCGATCAGCGCTTTCGAGGGCTGCGCCCTCAAGCGGACTGCGACCCGTACCGTCATCTACCGGGGTGACCCGCAGGCCGAGATCATGCTGATCGGCGAGGCGCCGGGGCGCGACGAGGACCTGCAGGGACAGCCGTTCGTCGGAGCGGCCGGTCGGCTACTCGATCAGATGTTGATCGCGGCGGGCTTCGATCCCGCGAAGCTCTATGTCACCAACGTGCTCTTCTGGCGCCCCCCCGGGAACCGCACGCCGGAGGCGCGCGAGATCGCCGCCTGCCTGCCCTTCGTCGAGCGGGCCATCGCCCTGCTGCGGCCGCGCTTCCTGATGCTCATCGGCAACGTCTCGGCGAAGGCCCTGCTCGGCGAGACGCGCGGCATCACGCGGCTGCGCGGTCAGTGGTTCCCCTATGCGCAGCCGGGCATGCCGGCGCCGGTGCCCGCCCTCGCCGCGCTGCACCCCGCCTACCTGCTCCGCCAGCCGGCGCAGAAGCGGTCCGCCTGGCAGGATCTCCTGAAGTTCAAGCAGGCGGTGGAAGGGCGTGTAAGCCCTCTTCGAGATTGATCGTCCCTTTCTGCAGTGCTCGTTTAAGTCGTTTCCTTTCCAACCTGTTTAAGGACTCGAAAAGAGGTTCCTCATTCCGTAGAGTACGCGCGCGATGCGGAGGGGAACCCAATGATAAATCCCGGCCAGACGCCGGTCATAAGAAGACTTGTTCTCGCCTTGTTCCTGGTGATCTTGGCCGCTCCTGCGCATGCTGCGGAGCTGTCCGATCTGCGTTTCGTTGAGACTGCGTCCCTGCCGGGACTGAAGCCGCCGGATCTGCGCGGGCTTCCGCAGGTTCTCGGGGCCGGTGACGCCCGACTGTACCGCCTGATCTTCACGCGCCAGCAGGCCGGCGACTGGGCGGCCGCCGATGCCCTGATAGAGCAGATATCCGATACCCGCCTCATGGGGCATGTGCTGTTCCAGCGCCTCATGCACCCCACTGCCTACCGCGCCAGCTACCAGGAACTGAAAAGCTGGCTGGCGCTCTATCGCGACCAGCCCGGCGCCGACCGGATCTACCGTCTGGCGATGCACCGCAGGCCGAAAGGGGCCGACGCGCCGGTGAAGCCGGAAGACGACGGGCCGCTGCAGATCATCGTCGGTTCCCTCGGACAGGCCCAGCTGTCGGATGCTTTCGCCAATGGCGACCCGAAAGTCTGGCGGACGGTGCTGAGCCATATCGCCGACGGCAGGCTGGCGGAGTCGGAAAGCTATCTCGCGGCCGTCGGCAAGGGCGGTCCGCACGCGCCGGAGGCCGTCGATGCGGCCTATGCGCTGCTGTCCCGCGGCTACTATCATCAGAAGAACGACAGCAAGGCCTACGACCTGGCGGACAAAGCCGCCAGGCGGTCGGGTGACGCCGCACCCGAGACCCACTGGGTGGCGGGGCTGGCTGCCTGGCGGCTCGGCCACTTCTCAGAGGCCTTGCCGCACTTCGTGGCGGTCGCCGACAACGCGAAGGCGCCGGCCACCGACCGGGCCGCCTCCGCCTACTGGGCGGCGCGCACGGCCCTGCGCCTGGGGCGCCCGGCGGAGATGAGCCGCTGGCTGCGCACGGCGGCGGGGCTGCCGCGTACCTTTTACGGGCTGGTGGCCCGCCAGACCCTCGGCATCGACGACCGGCGGTCGCTGCGCGGGCTGAAGTTCGATTCCGACGCGCTCGAGGCCCTGCTCTCCAACAGGCGGATCGCCCGCGCCGTCGCCCTGCTGCAGGTCGGGCAGGACGACCTGGCCCGCGCGGAGTTCGGCGAACTCGGGGGGCGCATCGAGCCCGGCCAGCTCGAGGCCCTGCTGCTGCTGCTCGACCGGGCGCGCATGGCGCCGGAGGCCTACGAGATCGCCGACAAGGTCTTCCGCCACGTGGGTGAGGAAACCACCTACGGGGTGATTGACGTCGGTCTCTACCCCATTCCGTCCTGGCAGCCGACGGACGGCTTCCGCGTCGATCGGGCGCTGCTCTTCGCCATCGCCCGGAAGGAGTCGCGGTTCGATCCCGATGCGCGCAATCCCTCGGGCGCCTCGGGTCTGATGCAGCTGATGCCGCTGACCGCGCGCGCCATGGCGGAGAAGGGCGAGGGGAAAGGCCGGCTGCTGGAGCCGGACTACAACATGGAACTGGCGCAGCGCTACGTCGAGCATCTGCAGCAGGACCCCGTGATCCGCGACGATCTGCTGAAGCTGCTCGTCGGCTACAACGCCGGACCCGGCAACCTGCGCCGCTGGCAGGCGCAGCTCGGCGAGGCCGGGGAGAACGACCCGCTGCTGTTCATGGAGAGCCTGCCGTCTCGGGAGACCCGCAGCTACCTTCGCCGGGTGCTGGCCAACTACTGGATCTACCGCAAGCGGCTCGGCCAGCCGACGCCTTCCCTCGCTTCCATTGCGGCGGGTGAATGGCCGGCCTATGAATCCCTCGACTGAGCGGCGTGGCCGGCAGACACGGTCGCGCCGGCCAACCCGATCCGGAGGGAGCCCGCCATGTCGCGGATCGACGAAACCAAGCCTTTCCTGGCGGTCAATATCGCCGTCCTGACCATTTCCGACAGTCGCACACTGGCGGAGGACCGCTCCGGCGACACCCTGCAGCGCCTGATCGTCGACGACGGCCACAAGGTGGTGCGGCGGGAGGTGCGCAAGGACGACGTCGCGGCGATCACGGACTTCCTGCGCGGCTGCATCGCCGATCCCCAGGTCGACGTCGTGGTGACGACCGGCGGCACGGGCGTGACCGGCCGGGACGTGACGCCGGAAGCCTTTGCGCAGGTCATGGAGAAGGAGATCGAGGGCTTCGGCGAGCTGTTCCGCTGGATCTCGTTCCAGAAGATCGGCACCTCGACCATCCAGTCGCGCGCCGTCGGCGGCGTCGCCGGAGGCACCTACCTCTTCGCCCTGCCCGGTTCGCCCGGGGCCTGCAAGGACGGCTGGCAGGAGATCCTCCGCTGGCAGCTCGACAACCGCCACCGCCCCTGCAACCTGGTCGAACTGATGCCGCGTCTGCAGGAGCATCTGCAGGCGGCGAGCTGACCGGGGCCTAGAAGAGGCCGCGCCAGGGCTCGAGATCGCCGGCTTCGTCGACGTCCGACAGCAGCCGCAGCACGATCGTTTCCGCGGGCAGATTGGCGAGCGTGTCGGCCAGCGTGTGCCGGCTGCTCCAGCGGACGCCCCGGAACGGCGCGCCCAGCGTCGGGCGGCGGCGAGCGCCGATCAGCCAATAGCCGCCGTCGGTGGCGGGGCCGAGCACCCAGGGAGCACGCCGCAAGGCGTCGAAGGCCGCTGCGACATCGGCCGGCGCGACGGCCGGGCAGTCGCTGCCGATCAGTACGACGTGGCGGGCGCCCGGCCCCTGCAACAGGCGCTGCATGCGTGCGCCCAGGTCGCCACTGCCCTGCGGCCTGCGCAGCGTCCGGCGGAGACCCGGCACCGCCCACGCCGCCGCCCGGTCGGGCGTCAGCGCCAGCACCAGCGTCCAGCGCCGGTCCCGCCCCAGGCGGCGGACGAGGCTGGCGAGCGCCCAGCGCTGGAAACGCCACGCCCTCGCCTCACCGACCTCGCGCGCCAGGCGCCGCTTGCCGCTGCCGTAGCGTGGATGCCGGGTGACGACGACCGCGATGCGCCTTGTCCGGTTCATCGGTAGCCCCGGGCCAGGCGCTCCGGCGGGACGCCCAGCAGGAAGAGCGACAGGCGGACGAGGTTGGCGAGCGGGCGAAACCACCAGCCGTCCCTCTCGTACTTGGCGGCGGAGTCACCGCGAGGCCCGGCAGGATCCGCAGACGCCGCCGCCCGAGGGCGCGCACCAGGGCCACGTCCTCCATCAGCGGCCAGTCGGGATAGCCGCCGACACGGTCGTAGAGCGCCCGGTGGATGAGCAGGCCCTGGTCTCCGTAGGGAAGGCCGAGGAGGCGGGCGCGGCAGTTGGCCAGGCGCTCGACGCGGCGGGCGGCCGGACAGCCGCTGTCGAGCCGCAGGCGGAAGGCGGCGGCCCCGGCCGGTGCGTCGGCCGCCCGGATGAAGTCGGCCACCTGACGGCCCCAGCCGCTGGAGAGCCGCGTGTCGGCGTGCAGGAAGAGCAGCCATGGCCCGCTCGCCAGAGCGGCGCCGGCCTGCAACTGCCGGCCGCGGCCCCGCCGGGCGGCGGCAAGACGGCAGCCGGCGGCGGCCGCGATCGAGCGGGTCTCGTCGCGCGAGCCTCCGTCGACCAGCCAGATCTCGCCCGGTACCGCCTCACGCAGCGCTTCGAGACAGCCGGGCAGGGACGCGGCGGCCTCAAGGGCGGGGATCACAATGCTGAGCGAGGGGAGCGCCGGAGGGGCAGGAGCCTCCCCCTGCGCCCCGTGGGTCACGGGAAGGCGCAGCGCTGCTCCGCGACGGTCACGAAGCCGCGGGAGCCCGGTTCGGCGGTGAAAAGGTATTCGCTGCCTTCCCGCACGATGGAGAAGTGCAGCGGCAGTTCGCCCTCGACCTGACGCGCGTTGCCGCCGATCTCCGCGACCGTCAGGCGCACGGGCTGAGCCGGATCGAACCAGGCCAGCGGCCGGTTGGCATCGTCGGTCGCGGACGAGCCGGCGGCGGTGATGGTGATGGCGCCATCGGCGAAGGAGGCGACGTCGTTGCCGCTCCGGGTGATCGGGGTGCGGACGATGAAGCGTTTGGAACTCGGCTTGCCGAAGCAGCGGCGGTCCTTGCGGACGGCGTCCAGCACGAACTGCAGCCGTTCCATCGGCACGCCCTCGGCCAACCGCTTGTTGACCAGCGCCAGCACCTCCGCCTTCGGGCCGGTCGGGACGTCGGCCTTGTAGCGGGCCTGCGTCTCCGACTCGCGGTGGATCGCGGCTTCGGCCTCGGCTCCCAACCGCGCATTCTCGCTCTCCAGGGTCTCGATCTGGGAGCGGGCGTCGGCCAGTTGGCTGCGCAGCGCATCGATCTCGGCCAGCGCGAGCTGCCGTCCGGCCTGGTAGAAAAACCAGCAGGTGCCGGCAAAGATGGCGACGATCAGAAGATTTCGGATGATCGTCCAGCGACGCTGCCGGCGCCGGCGATTCCGCGACTCGCTGAGACCCAGTGACATGAGCTGTGCCGGTTCTTCCTCTCCAGGCCCGCCGAGTCAGGTCTTCGGCCGGGCCCGTTCGATTAGCACCGCGACGGCGACGGGCCAACCCGTTCGCACGCCGGCCCCTCGGCCTTCCTGAGGGTTGCGCTCGATCCCTGTGCCGGCATTCTATCGGCTGCCATTCCCGGACAAGGCGGCCTCATGACCGATCTGCTCCCTCTGTCGATCCTCACCGGCTTCCTCGGCAGCGGGAAGACCACCCTGCTGAACCGGCTGCTGCCGCAGCCCGCGCTGGCGCGTACCGCCGTCATCATCAACGAATTCGGGGAGGTGGCGCTGGACCACCTGCTGATCGCGCGCAGCGAGGAGGATGTCCTCACCCTGGACAGCGGCTGCCTGTGCTGCACCGTCCGCTGGGACCTCGTGAGCACCCTCGACGAGCTGTGGGACAAGCGGGAGCGGGGTGAGGTCACCCGCTTCGAGCGGGTGGTGATCGAGACCACCGGCCTCGCCGATCCCGCGCCCATCCTGCACACGCTGATCAGCGACCCGAAGCTCGCCCGGCGCTTCCGTCTCGACGGGGTGATCGTGACCGTCGACGCGGTGAACGGGCTGTCGACGCTCGAAAGCCATCCGGAGGCGGTGAAGCAGGTGGCGGTCGCCGACCGTCTGGTGCTGACGAAGGCGGACCTGGCGCCCGCCGCGAAGGGGGGCATCCCGGCGGACCTCGAAGCCCGCCTGCGGGCGCTGAACCCGGCAGCCCCCATCCTGCCGGTCGACGAGGCGGCCGCCGACGGCGGCAGGCTGTTCGACTGCGGCCTGTGGTCCGCCTCGACCAAGACCGCCGACGTGCGTCGCTGGCTGCAGGAGGAGGCCTACCGCGAAGAGGACGGGCACCATCACGCGCATCACGACCACGATCACCACGACCATGATCATGACCATGGGGAGCACGCCGGGCACGACGCGGACCGGCACGGCGAACGGATCCGGACCTATTCGATCGTGCGCGACCAGCCGATCTCCGGGGCGGCCTTTTCGCTGTTTCTCGAACTGCTGATCGCGAATCGTGGTGCCGACCTGCTGCGCGTGAAGGGCATCCTGAACCTCGCGGAGCGGCCGGGGACGCCGGCCGTGATCCACGGCGTCCAGCACCTCTTCCATCCGGTGGTATGGCTCGACGACTGGCCGGACGCCGACCAGCGTTCGCGCATCGTCTTCATTACGAGAGACGTGCCGAAGTCCTGGGTCGAGCATCTGCTGGATGTTCTGACGGCACCGCGGCAAGAGGCGGCCGCCGCCGATGCGCCGGCGGAGGCGTCGCGGTGACCGACGCCGTCGCCGACCCCCGGAGCGACGCCCTGATCGCCGGCCTGCGCTTCTCCGCCGAGGGGCTGATCCCGGCGATCGCGCAGCAGCACGACAGCGGCGAGGTGCTGATGCTCGCCTGGATGTCCCGGGAGTCTCTCGGCGAGACCTTGCGGACAGGGCAGGTCACCTACTGGTCCCGTTCCCGCCAGGCGCTCTGGCGGAAGGGAGAGACGTCGGGGCACCGCCAGCGGCTGGTCGAACTGCGCTACGACTGCGATGAGGATGCGCTTCTGCTCCTGGTCGATCAGACCGGCCCCGCCTGCCACACCAACCGCCGCAGCTGCTTCTACCGGGCGTGGCGGGCAGGCGAGGCGATCATGCTGGAAGCGCCGATGAAATCCGTATAATTTTAGCTATATCCAAGGAATCTCCGGGTGTGGTCGCCGTCGGCGGCCGGGGGTGAGGATGCTGGACGGGCAAGAGGGCAGGGTAATCGACGAGTCGATCTGGCAGGCCGCCCTGCTGGTGTCGGGTGACCTCGCCTTCCGTTGCAGCGGCCCGAACGGCCAACTGCAGTGGCTCGGCGATGCGGCGCACGCGCTCGGCCTGGCGAGCGACAGCCCTCCCGGCACCTGGGCCGCCCTGGCCGAGCGCATCCATCCCGACGATCTGGTGCTGCGCACCGACCTGCTGGAGCGGAGTGCGCATCTCGATTGCGACTGGCGCGTCCGCGGCGAGGACGGCGCCTTCCGCTGGCTCAACGAGCGAAGCGGCCCGGTCGAGGGTGGGCGCAGCGGCGTGCTGCGCCGGATCGATCGGCACAAGGCGAGGGAGGGTAAGCTGGATTTCCTCGCCAGCTTCGACGAGCTGACCGGTCACTTCAATCACGTGCGTCTGCGCGAGGCCCTCGACCGGATCCTCGCCAACTCCCAGCGAGCCGGCAACGGCGGCGCGCTGATGCTGATCGGCGTCGATGCCCTGGCGCGGATCAACCGCGCCTACGGCTTCGCCGCCGGCGACGCCGTGCTCGTGGAAGTGGGGCGACGGCTCGACCGTGCCCTGCGTGACGGCGACATGATCGCCCGCCTCGCCGGCGATCGGTTCGGCGTGGTCATGGGCCGGGTGAAGCCTGGCGAGGCCCGGCGCATCGCCGAGCGGGTGTGCGCGGCGGTGCGCAGGGATCCCGTCCAGACTCCGGCCGGCGCCTTGCGCGTCTCGGTCTCGGTGGGCGTATCGCTCTTTCCCGAGCACGGCACGACGACGCTCGATGTCTTCCTGCACGCGGAGACCGCGCTGGAGGCGGCGAAGGTCGCCGGCCGGGACAGGTTGAGCGTGTTCGATCCCAGCCGCGAGGGGCCGGCGGGCGACCCCCGCAGCATCGGGATCGGCCGGGACCTGCAGGCGGCCCTGCGGAACGGCAAGCTGCTGATCGCCTATCAGCCGGTGCTGGACGCCAGGACCGGGGAGGTCCGCCATCACGAAGGCCTCGTGAGGGTGATCGACTCCGCCGGCGCGCTCGTCGCCGCAGGGCGCTTCATGCGTCTGGTCGAGCGGCTGGGGCTGAGCCGGGCGCTGGACCGTCAGGTGCTCAATCTGGTGCTGGACGACCTCGAGCGCTGTCCCGAGGTTACGCTGGCGGTCAACGTCTCAGGGCCGACCACGGTCGACCGGGCGTGGCGGCGCGCCCTGACCGGGCGGCTGCGCGACCATCCGGAGGTCGCCAGCAGGCTGATCATCGAGATCACCGAGACCAGCGCCCTGTCGGAACTCGAGGAGACGGCGCAGTTCGTAGGCTCCCTGCGGGACCTGGGCTGCCGGGTCGCCCTGGACGACTTCGGAGCCGGCTTCACCACATTCCGGCATCTGCGCGCCCTCTCCGTGGACGAGGTGAAGATCGACGCCTCCTTCGTGCGCGGCATTCACCAGGCTTCCGACAGCCAACTCTTCGTGCGCACGCTGCTGGGGCTGGCGGATACGTTCAAGCTCGCCACCGTCGCCGAAGGGGTGGAGACGCGCGAGGAAGCGGACTACCTCGCGAGGGCCGGGCTCGATATGCTGCAGGGCTTCTACTTCGGCCGGCCGGAGGTCAGCCCCGGCTGGCGGGAAGACGGCCAGGCGTCCAAGCGGCTGCCGCCCCACGGCCTGACGGCGGACTTCCGCGGTCTCAGCGGAAACAGCTGAAGCGCCGCTCAGCGGCGCTTGGACAGTTCCTCGAGCTGCTTGCGGAGGCTTTCAACCTGCTCGCGCAGTTCGCCGATCTGCTCGCTCGGCCCCGTCGGCCGAGACGACGGCGCTTCCTCCTCCTTCCCCGGAGTGAAAGGAGAGAACATCCGCATCGTCCGCTCGAACATGGCGACGTTCTGCTTCTGCAGCTCCTCCATGTTGTTGCCGATGTTGAAGTAGCCGCCGACCGTGTCCTGCATCGCCTTCGTCATCCGGTCGTGATTGGCGGCGAAGGCCCGCATCATCTCGTCCAGGTAGTTCGGCACCATCAGCTGCATGTTGTTGCCGTAGAAGGAAATCAGCTGACGCAGGAAGGACAGGGGCAGCAGGTTCTCCCCCTTTGCCTCTTCCTCGACGATGATCTGGGTGAGGACCTGGCGCGTGATGTCCTCGTTCGTCTTGGCATCGAAGACGACGAACTCGACGCCGTCCTTGACCATCTGACAGAGGTGTTCGAGCGTGACATAGCTGCTCGTCGACGTGTTGTAGAGACGTCGGTTGGCATATTTCTTGATGGTGATCGGCGCCGACGGGACGCTGCTTTCCGGCTGGCTCAAGCGACCCTCTCTCATCCGTTCATGGTGGAAGGGAAATTTTCGTCGCACCCAAAGTTGATTTTGCGGTGCGGCAGAGGCTGCGTCAACAATCGCTGCGGTCGCTAAGGAGCCGGCGGGATGACGGAGGAACGGGACGAGGCGGCGGAGGCCGCGAGGTTCCTGGACGACTGGGAGAAGCGTATGTCTCGTGCGCTGCGGGACCCTGCCGCCGGCGCGGCGGCCGATCGCCTCGCCCAGGCGTGGGTCGACCTGGCGACGGCGGTTCTCGATGGAAGCTCCGGCTCTTTCGGGGAGGACAAGGCGACGGACGGAGATGATGACGGGAGCGAGCAATCCAGCGGCCGCCGAAGCGCCGGGTCCGGGGCAGCCGGTGCGCCAGGGGCCGCGGCCCCTGGCGATGCACCTGCTGATGGCGACGGCGCTGTGGCGGAGCTCGCTACCCGGCTCGACAGGATCGAACAGCGCCTCGGCGCCCTGGAATCCGGCCGACGGGGCCGAGCCGCCGCCAAGCCGCGCCGCCCTCGAAGCGGAGATTGACAGGCGGCGGGCGGAATTTCTCGCTGGTGTCCGTCTCTATCGCCAGCACCCCGGCCCCGCCCTACGGCCGCATCGGCCGGTCGTCTGGTCTCGGGGAAGCAGCCGGCTGCTGGATCTCGGCGGTGCCGGGCCGCCGCTCCTGCTCGTCCCGTCGCTGGTCAACCGTTGGGATATTCTCGACTTCGCGCCGGACCGCAGCTTCGCCGGCCGGCTCGCGGAGCAGGTCGGCCGCTGCCTGGTGCTGGACTGGGGCGAGCCGGGCGAGGACGAGAGCGGCTTCACCCTGAGCGACTACATCGTCGACCGGCTGGAAGCCGCGCTGGAGGTCACGGCCACGCATCTCGGCGGGCCCCCTGTCCTCGTCGGCTACTGCATGGGCGGTCTGCTGGCCCTGGCGAGCGCGGTGCGGCGCCCCTCGGCCGTTCGGGGATTGATGCTGCTGGCGACCCCCTGGGATTTCCACGCCGTGCCCGGCCAGCAGGCCTTCGGCCGGACCGCGCTCGCCGCCCTGGGGCCGAGCCTCGACCTGCTGGGCCATCTTCCGGTCGACGCGCTGCAGAGCCTCTTTCTCCTGGCCGATCCTTTCGGCGTGGTGAACAAGTTCCGGCGGGCGCCGGTGCTGCGCGGCCGGGCCCTTGAGGACTTCGTTCGCCTCGAGGACTGGCTGAACGACGGGGTCCGGCTGACCGCACCGGTGGCCCGCGAGTGCCTCGGCGGGTGGTATGGGCGCAACAGCACCGCCCGCGGCCAGTGGCGGGTCGCCGGACGCCCGCTTGCCCCGGCGACGCTGGACTGTCCCGCCTGTGTCGTGGTGCCGCGCACCGACCGCCTGGTGCCGCCGGCGAGCGCTCTGCCGCTTGCCGCCCGGCTGCCGGGCGCTTCGCTCCTTCAGCCGACGATCGGCCACGTCGGCATGATGGCCAGCCCGCGGGCACCGGCTGCGGTGTGGCCGCCAATGGTGGAGTGGCTCCGCCGTTCGCCGCGCAGGGTGGACGCTTGAGACCGGTCCGCCGGCTCACTACCCTAAAGGCTCCGAATGCGGAGATTGAGAGGCGGCGCTCGCTCCTGCGGGCCGCGCCCGCAGGAGCTCAGGAAGGAATCTCTCGATGACCGATGTCGTGATCGTAGGGGCCGCGCGGACCCCGGTGGGCGCTTTCAACGGGGCCCTCTCTACCGTTCCCGCCTCGCATCTGGGGGCGGTGGCGATCGGCGAGGCGCTCAAGCGCGCCAGGGTGGAGGCCGGCGAGGTCGACGAGGTCATCCTCGGCCAGATCCTCACCGCCGGGGCCGGGCAGAATCCGGCCCGGCAGGCCGCCATCGAGGCGGGAATCCCGCAGGAGAAGACGGCCGTCCAGATCAACCAGGTCTGCGGCTCTGGCCTGCGTTCGGTCGCGATGGGCTATCAGGCGATCCGCGCCGGCGACAGCGCGATCGTGGTGGCCGGCGGCCAGGAGTCCATGAGCCTGGCGCCGCACTGCGCGCACCTGCGCAACGGGGCTCGCATGGGCGACGTGAAGTTCGTCGACACCATGATCAAGGACGGCCTGTGGGACGCCTTCAACGGCTATCACATGGGCAACACCGCCGAGAACGTCGCCCGGAAGTGGCAGATCACGCGCGAGGAGCAGGATGCCTTCGCCGCCCGCTCGCAGCAGCGTGCCGAGGCGGCGCAGAAGAGCGGTCGCTTCGACGAGGAACTGGTGCCGGTGACCGTCAAGGGCCGGAAGGGCGACACGATCGTCGCCGCCGACGAGTACCCCAAGCACGGGACGACGGCCGATGCGCTCGCCCGCCTGCGGCCGGCCTTCGAGAAGGAGGGCACTGTCACGGCCGGCAATGCCAGCGGCATCAACGACGGCGCAGCCGCCGTGGTCCTGATGACCGATGCGGAGGCGTCGCGCCGCGGTGCCGCCCCGCTCGCGCGGATCGTGTCCTGGGCGACCTGCGGCGTCGACCCGGCGGTGATGGGCAGCGGCCCGATTCCTGCCAGCCGCAAGGCCCTGGAGCGGGCCGGCTGGAAGATCGGCGACCTCGACCTGATCGAGGCCAACGAGGCCTTCGCCGCCCAGGCGCTGGCGGTGAACAAGGACCTCGGCTGGGATCCGGAGAGGGTGAACGTCAACGGCGGGGCCATTGCCATCGGGCACCCGATCGGGGCCTCGGGGACGCGCATTCTGGTCACTCTGCTGCACGAGATGCAGAAGCGCGACGCCAAGAAGGGGTTGGCGGCGCTGTGCATCGGCGGCGGCATGGGCATCGCCCTCTGCGTCGCCCGCGACTGAGGCCCCCGAACCGAACCCCAAGCGGCCGGCCGCCCCGGCCGCTTCACCTTTCCTTCATCGCTGCCTGCTTGAAGCCGTGACGACGGACGTGGTCTGATTGGCGGGTCGCGGCAATCGCGGCACAAGCAATGAGAGCAGGGAGATGCCGGAATGGCGCGGCTGGCGTTGGTGACGGGGGGAACGCGAGGGATCGGGGCAGCCATCTGCCGGGGCCTGCAGGGCGCCGGGTACAGGGTGGTGGCGAACTACGGCGGCAACGATGACGTCGCCCGCGCCTTTCACGAGGAGACCGGCATCCCGGTCATGAAATTCGACGTGTCGCAGTTCGCCGAAGTGAAGGCGGCGGTCGACGCGATCACGGCCGAGCACGGGCCTGTCGAGGTGCTGGTCAACAACGCGGGGATCACCCGCGACACCACGATCCATCGGATGACTCCGGAGCAGTGGCAGGCGGTGGTCGACACCAACCTCACCTCCTGCTTCAACCTCTGCCGCTGCGTCATCGAATCGATGCGCGAGCGCGGCTTCGGGCGGATCGTCAACATCGGCTCGATCAACGGCCAGGCCGGGCAGTACGGCCAGGTCAACTACGCTGCCGCCAAGTCGGGCATCCACGGCTTCACCAAGGCGCTGGCGCAGGAAGGCGCGGCCAAGGGCATCACGGTCAATGCCATCGCTCCCGGCTACGTCGCCACGGACATGGTCCGTGCGGTGCCGGCCAACGTTCTGGAGAAGATCGTCGCGAAGATCCCGGTCGGTCGGCTCGGGGAAGCCGAGGAGATCGCCCGCGGCGTCCTCTTCCTGGTCGCGGACGATGCCGGCTTCGTCACCGGGTCGACCCTGTCGATCAACGGCGGCCAGCACATGTACTGATCGCCGCTGGCGGCCGCCCGGCCGCTAGGGCCAGGGCGGCACGCCGATGAGCGGCTGGTGCAGGTGCACCAGGGCGACGTAGAGGCCGATGGCGGCCAGCGGGCGCCACCAGCCGATGCCGGCCCAGTCCATCTGCGTGCGCCCCTCGACGATGGCGCCGAAGGGCACCCGGCTGGTCGTCAGGGCGATGGGCCCCCAGGCGCTCCCGAGCGCTGCTGCTCGGCGTCGGTCGATGTGCAGCATGCCGCCGACCGCCAGGACCAGGAAGCCGCCGAAGAACAGCAGGCTGGCGAGGTCGCCGTTGGGGACAAGATGCAGCAGCGCCCAGAGGGCGACGCCGCAGAGGAAGGGGTGGCGCGTGATGCGCAGGATCCCGGGGACCGGATCGGCCGCCTGGAGCGCCCCCTCGCCGCCGACGACGGTGGGGCTCCGGGTGGTCAGCCCTGCCACGACCAGGAGGCAGACCAGGACCATGCCGACCACGATGACCCACCGGCCGGCGGAGCCTGTGTCCCAGAGCGGGATGTAGACCGCCGCGCGGTAGGCCAGGGCCATCCAGGCCAGACCCACCAGCGAGACCAGGGAATAGAGGCCGCGGAAGGCGCCTTCTCCGACCTGGGCGACGAGCCGAGGCCGCAGTGCCCGGCTCGACAGCAGGAGATGCGTGCCGACGAAGAAGACCGTCGCCGCGAGAAGTTCGTTGATCGACCACATGGTCGCGGACAGTAATCGAAGGCGCAGCGCGCTGCCAGGGACGCCGAGCCGCGGCGGTCGAGAGGAGGGGGAGACGACGATGGCCGACGACGAGCCGCGAGACGACACGGCGGGTAACAAGCTGGATCCGATCGCCGAGACCATCCTGAGCTTGCTGCGGGCCGAACCGCCCGGGGGCAGCCTGGATCCTGCCGCGGTCGCCCGGGCCTACGCCGCCGACCGCCGGAAGCCCGGCGATCCGTCCGACGTCTGGCGCCGCTGGCTGCCGGCGGTGCGCCAGCAGTCGCGCTTCCTCGCCCGCCGCGGCCTGATCGTCATCCTGCGCCACGGTGAGCCGCTCGATCCCGAAGGGCCGGTCAAAGGCCTCGTCCGCCTCGCCCTGCCGGGACGCTGAAGACCGTTCAGCGCCCGCGGCCCAGCAACTCGTAGAGCGCCACCGCGGCCGCGTTCGAGACGTTGAGGTCGCGGATCGGCCCGTGGGCGGGCAGGGTCAGCAGCAGGTCGCAGCGCTCGCGGGTCAGGCGCCGCAGGCCGGGACCTTCCGCCCCCAGGCACAGGGCGAGCCCGTCCGGCAGCGATCCGGCGTCGAGCCGGGTGGGTGCCTCGCCGGCGAGGCCGAGCACCCAGAACCCCATGGCCTTCAGCCGGTCCAGGCTGCGCGCCAGGTTGACCACCTGCTGATAGGGCACATGTTCCAAGGCCCCTGACGCCGCCTTCGCCAGAGTGCCGGTCTCGCCTGCCGCCTGCCGCTCGGTGTTGAGCACCAGCGCCGCCCCGAAGCAGGCGGCCGACCGCAGGATGGCGCCGACGTTGTGGGGATCGCTCACCTGGTCGAGGATCACCACAAGCTGCCGGCCCGCCGGCAGCCGCTCGACGAGCCCCTCCCAGTCGACCGGCGGCAGCGGATCGACCGAAAGTGCCAGCCCCTGGTGTACGGCGCCGGGCGGGAGCAGGGCCTCAATGATGCTGCGATCGGCGGCCTCCTCGATCGGAAGCCCCGGGCGCGCGGCCTCCAGCCGGGCGAGCTCGCCGTGGAGCCGCGCCCGGGCTTCGCCGGTGATCAGCAGCCGATGGCACCGGCGCCGCGGATTGCCGAGGGCTGCCAGGACGGCATGGGTGCCGTGCAGCCACAGACCGCCGCCCGTGCGCTCCGGCGGGGGCGATGCGCCCGTTCCCGGAGCTTTCGGGGGCCTCGCGGTGCCCGGGTCGCGGCCCGTCCCCCCGGAGGAGGGGCGGCGTCGCTGTTGTTTCGGGGGTGGGCTGCTCTTGCGGTTTCGCATGCAGCGTCCTTACAATCCCCGACGGCGCTTGACGAGCCGTCTCGACGACGGGCGATCACCCGAACGCGCCCGCCGCAACCCCCCTTTGCCGTTGACACCGCCGGTCCTTTACCCCTACATCGCGGCTCTGCTGCGCAGGGCGGTCGTCTGGAGGGGTGCCCGAGTGGTTAAAGGGGACGGACTGTAAATCCGTTGGCTACGCCTACGTTGGTTCGAATCCAACCCCCTCCACCACCGCCCGGGCAGCCGCAGTCAGCCGACTTCGAGCTGCTTGCTATGCGGGTGTAGCTCAATGGTAGAGCCCCAGCCTTCCAAGCTGGTGGTGCGGGTTCGATCCCCGTCACCCGCTCCAGCGCTCGGGCTCCTCCCTTCGGCTGCGGGTGACGGTTTTTGGGCGGAGCTCTAGACGGAGAGTTTTCTGGGCGATGGCGAAGGCGAAGTTCGAGCGGACGAAGCCGCACTGCAACATCGGTACGA